>Ga0163199_1000290_pt1 | contig 31760 bp, 29 predicted proteins | sample PL_2010_150m_FD_113537 | JGI IMG/M metagenome (GOLD analysis project Ga0163199, IMG submission 113537) | Freshwater microbial communities from Powell Lake, British Columbia, Canada to study Microbial Dark Matter (Phase II) - PL_2010_150m | ecosystem: Environmental > Aquatic > Freshwater > Lake ...
GAACCTGATCGGCAGTGACGTCGACCAGAAGGTACGAACGTGCTGCAATCTCCGGCGCTTGCGGCATTTGCGCCGCCGCGGAAAAACAAAAGGCAGCAGCAATGATCAAAAAAAGATTTTTCATAATGAGTTGGGCTAGCGGCCCAGGGCGGCCGGCACCAGCAGACGCTCCACCACCTTGCCATTCTTCAGGTGCGATTCAACGATTTCGTCAATGTCCTCGTTATCAAGGTAGGTGTACCAGACAGCTTCCGGGTAAACCACAGCCACCGGACCGGCAGCGCAGCGGTCAAGGCATCCCGCCTTGTTGACCCGCACCTTGCCAGGACCATCCAGCCCCGCCGCCCTGATCTGGCTCTTGCACCGATCAAATCCCTGTTGCGCACTGTGGAGCGCGCAACATTCCTCACCGGGCTTGCGCTCATTGAGACAAAAGAAAATATGTCGCTCGTAATAGGACGTCGCCAGCGACGGATCGACCTTGATGCCCGGGCTCGTGCCGCTTTTTGTTTCAGTCATGGCAGCCATTCTAGTTTTTCGGTTCGCCAGCTCCGACCTGCGTCAATGCGTAAAGCACAGTGGCGTAGGGCCACAGCCAGCCAAGCCACTGCGCCAGACCATGAAAGCGGATGAAGCGACCCTGCTCCCAGGTCGACAGGGTCTGCGCAAAATACGGGCTAGCAGGAGCCTGATTGAGCAAACTCAGATAGAGCCCCAGAGCCACCAATAGCAGCGCAATACTGGCCCGTCGCGGCACCCAGATCAGCACCGCCACAAGAAACATCGCCATCCCGATACCGGCTTTGACAGGCAAACTCAACCAGGCCCAGGCATGCTCAGGCCCGTAGCTCAGGGCAGCCGAGAGCGCAGTGGCCGCGACACCGAACGCAAACACCAGCAGCACGAACAGGAACCGTCGCACCGTAGAGCGGATGATGCAATAGCCAAGCAGACAGGGTATCAACAAGCCCAGAGCGACGCACAACAATTCGGCACCTGGCACCAGAGGCTGCAACTCAATATCGCGTACCGGCAGCCAATTCAGGAATGGCGTATCCACCAGAGCATCAGCAAAGGCCGCCTCCAGACGCTCCTGCACCTGTCCCAATCCGAAGGGCACAGCAGCCGGGAACAGCAAGGCCAATGGCCACATGGCCAGCAGAACCAGTGCGCCCCTGGCATCCGCGATAAACCAGCGCGAGCGAAAGCGACTCCAGCGATCTATACCACCCATCTTTTCCATGACCCATGCCAGCCAGGCTCCCAACCAGGCACCCAACAGGTTGAGTCCGAGGTCAACATTGGACGGAACACGCGCCGGCAAATAGCTTTGCAGCGACTCCATTGAAAAAGACAAAAACCCTGCCAGCAAGGTCGCTGACACCACGGCAAAGCGGTCTCTGCCAACTCGCAGCGCGCTTAGCACCAGGAGGAAGCCAAGCGGCACGTAGCCGACCACATTGACCGCGACATCAAAGCCAATCCAGTATTTGGGCGGTGCGCCACCCAGGAAGGCCCACGGCACGATACCTTGATAGCGCCAATCGGCGAACGGATAGAGACTGGCGTAAAAAATGAGCCCGGTATAGATCAAGGCCAGAGGCCACGCCGCAGTCTTCTTCATCAGGGCAGTTTAGGCCAAAAAAAACCCCAGCACGGTGGCTGGGGTGGTAAGCCTATTTGCTGTCACACATCAAGGCCCCGCTCAGGGAGGAAAAGCGGGAGGCAGCAAGCCGCCTGAACAAGAATCTACCAAATTTTTCTGCTTGTGACAAGAAAAATCTATGAAAAATGCAAATATTTATGAATAAATGATGATCAAGATCATCCAAACCACCTGCTTTTGTAGAATCAAAGTCGAAAACGATCATGCGGCGACGCCGATGGACGTCGCTCCGCCGAACAGAAATCAGGCACAATTTGCCTCATGACACCCCAAGCACCCTTCCCCCTTGCACGCCCGCGGCGTTTGCGCCATGACGTCTTCACGCGCAATCTGGTCCGTGAAAACGCCCTGACCGCCAGCGACCTGATTTACCCGGTCTTTGTAACGGATGGCAAGGGCCAGCGCGAAGCCGTGCTGTCCATGCCCGGCGTGGAACGCCTGAGCCTTGATCTACTGTTACCGGTTGCCGAGGACTGCGTCAAATTGGGAATTCCGGTGATGGCCCTGTTCCCGGTCATTGATCCGGCCCTGAAGACGCCTGACGGACGCGAGGCACTCAATCCGGACGGTCTGGTGCCCCGGGTCGTGCAGGCGCTGAAAAAAGAATTCCCGACGCTCGGCGTGATGACCGACGTGGCGCTGGACCCCTTCACCAGCCACGGGCAGGACGGCCTGCCGGACCCGAACCCGGCGGCAGACGGCTACATCATGAACGACGAAACGGTCGCCGTCCTGGTCAAGCAGGCGCTCACGCAAGCGGGTGCCGGGGTCGACATTGTGGCGCCCAGCGACATGATGGACGGCCGCATCGGCGCCATTCGCCAGGCGTTGGAAGCCAACCATTTCATCCACACCCGGATCATGGCCTACAGCGCCAAATATGCCAGCGCGTTTTACGGACCGTTTCGCGATGCCGTTGGCTCGGCGACCAATCTGGGCAAGAGCAACAAGAAGGTCTATCAGATGGATCCGGGCAACTCCGACGAAGCGCTGCGTGAAGTGGCGCTCGACATCGCCGAAGGTGCCGACATGGTGATGGTCAAACCCGGCATGCCCTATCTGGACATCGTCCGCCGCGTCAAGGATGAGTTCAAGGTGCCCACCTTTGCCTACCAGGTCAGCGGCGAATACGCCATGCTCAAAGCGGCGGCGCAAAACGGCTGGCTCGATCACGACGCGGTCATGCTGGAAAGCCTGCTCGCGTTCAAACGCGCCGGCGCGGACGGTGTTCTCACCTACTTTGCGCGGGACGCCGCCCGCCTGCTGCAACGATAGTCCTTCGGTGCGAATATTCACCCTCGACAAGCTTGGCGTCACCGAAACCGACAGCTTGACTTCGGTGATCGAGCGCGGCTTGCCCGAGCACGGCTACCTCTGGATTGCCTGCAGCCGGTCCGAGTTCGAGCAGGCACAGGCGCAAATCCAGACCGGCCTGCAGGCCCTGTGCAGCATGCAACTCGTCGATTTGCACCTGTCCGACCTGCTGAACCCGCAACTGCCTTCGCACTACGACTACACCTCGCAGTACGACATCCTGGTGTTTCGCCGCCTCGCGGCCAGCAGCGCAGAACGTGAATTGACTCAAGGCGACCTGCCAGCGAGCCATTTGCCGCTACGCGGTGGTCCACCCATCCTGCGCCGTATCGACACCAGCCCGGTGGGCTTTGCCGTGTTCGATCACATTCTGCTGACCGTTCACCCGAGCGACTGCACGATCCGCGACACCTACGCCGCCAAACTCCTGAACTCAAGCTCGGTGGCCACACGAGGCGCCGGCAGCCACTTGCCCAACGGGCCGGCAGACATGATGCTTCGCATCGTGAACCAGATGGTCGATGGCTATCTGGAACTGCGGCGCGAACTCAGCCACCAGCTTGACCACTGGCAGACGGAACTGCTCGATCCCAAGACCCGCTTCAACAACTGGGCCTCGCTACTGCAATCCCGTCTGTCACTGCACTACCTGGACGAGATCTGCGAGGACCAGCGCGCTGCTGTGCAGGACTGGATCGAATCGCTCAAGGCCTGGCCTGACGCCACTTCACCTGCGACTCAGCGCGAGCACGATCTGCTGCAGGTCCGCAGCCGCGACGTGCTGGAACATATCGAGCGCGTGGTGCACCACGTGCGCCGTCTGGAGCAGAGTGCCGAAGCCGCCGTCCAGATGCACTTCAACGCGCAAAGCCATCGCACCAGTGAAATCATGCGCACATTGACCGTGCTGACTGCGATCTTTCTGCCACTCAACCTGATTGCCGGGATTTTTGGCATGAACTTCGAGTTCATTCCCTTTCTGCACCAGTCCAACGGCTTCTGGTTTGCCATGGGCGCGATGTTGCTGACCGCGGTCGCTCTGGTGCTTGTTTTTTCCCGCAAGCGTTACCTGGAACGATCTGACCGCTAAAGCCAGGCCTGATTGAGGTCTCCGACGGGCCTCAGACCCAGGGCTGCGCCAATCGCTCCGCGGTAAACACCCGCTGAACTGCCGGACGTGCCAGCACCCGTTGCAGATAGGGCCCGAGCTGGGTGCGATCACGCGCCGGGGCTGACGAGAAGCCACGCGTCCAGCGACAAAGCATCATGGCAAACGGGTCCAGCGCTGTATAGCTTTCGCCCAGCAGCCAGGGTCCGCCATGGCGCGCCAACTCGTCGTCCAACTGGTCCAGCAGCCCGCCGATCTTGCGCTGCGCCTGCGCCTTGACCTCGGCTGCCGCCGCAGCATTGCCGTCGGCCACGCAGCGCTCCGGATAAAAGTAAAGAATCAAGGCCGCCTGCAAGGTGTTGGTCAGCCAGATCAGCCACTTGTAGAAATGTGCCCGCTCAGCAGTGCCCAAGGTCGGGGCCAGACCTGCCGCGGGAAAACCGTCACACAAATGAAGGCAGATGGCGGCTGTTTCGTACAGCACGAAGTCGCCATCGGTCAGCACCGGAATCAGGCCGTTCGGGTTGAGCTTGAGGTAGTCTGGTGCCTTGTGCGCATCGGCCATCCGATCGACCAGCACCAGCTCAAAGGGCACACCGATTTCCTCCAACAAAATATGCGGCGTCATCGCCGCGGTGCCAGGGTAGTAGTGAAGTTGAAGCATCGAGAGTTCCCCCGTTTCGAAATACATGAAAAGCCGCGATCGGACCGCAGCACCGCTACTTCAAACCGAAAAGCAAGGCGCCGTTGTTCCAGGCAATGTTGCGTGCCACCCCGTCAGGCAAATCGCCGAGCCAGCGGCGATACCCCTGCATCAGTTCGTCGTAGTACAACCAGCGCTGATTGACCCAGGTATCGGAGCCAATCATGAAGCGATCCGGATACTTCAGCAGCAAGGCACGCCAGGGCGGACACAACTTTTCGGCACCGCTTGCGTCGGTGCAGGTCAGTCCGGGACGGTAGGACAATTCCCCCAGCAGCAAGGGGTATCTGGCAAACAGTTCGTCAACGCGCGCCGGGTCCGCTCCCCCGATACCGGTATGGGCCCAGATCAGTCGCAGCTTCTGACCCTTGCCGGCTGTGTTTCCCATCAACAGATCCACTGCCACGTCGTCCACGTGGGCCAGCACGAACAGATCCTTTTCTTCCGCCAGTTGCATCAGCTTGCGCGCCACCGGTCCCATGGCATTGGCGCTTTCATACAGATGGAATTCACCCAGACCCCGGTAAGGGCCAGCCGGTGTTCCCCTGGCCAGTTCGGTCTGCACCATGTCGAAAATGGTGGGGTCCTGAAACCAGCTGCTGTAGTCGGCACGGTTGCGGTAAAGGCGAATGAACGGTACCACGGTGACACCCGCCTTGCGCGTTTCAAGCTGCGCCGCTGCCAAGGTCAGGGTGCCCGCGTTGGGCCTGGAATTGGCAATCACGGCCTTGACACCATTGCGCTGCATGCGGGCCAGCACATCGCTCAGAGGGTGCGGTCCGGCCTGACCGTTCCAGGCCTCTTCGTTGTAATGCAAGTGCGCATCGAAGATCGGACCCGTGTAATCGGCGGCCCAGGCGAGGGTGCCAGTGGCTGCAAAGACGAGCGCCACCATCCGCATCAAGGGGCTACTGTTTTTCAAGCTTGCGCTCCAGAAAATCAAGCCGGTCCTGACCCCAGAAGATCTCGCCGTCCAGGCAGTAGCTGGGCGCACCAAAGACACCGACGGCGATCGCTGCCTGCGTGTTGGCATCGAACTGACGCTGCACCGACGGCTCACGTGACTGCAGCAGGCGCTCTGGTGGCAGAGCGCATTCCTGCAGCAATTCGGCCAGCGTCTGGGCGTCGGCAATATTGCGCTGCTGCACCCAGACGGCGTCGTACACAGCGGCGCTCAGGCGCATCGCCGCCGCAGATCCATCCTGCGAGTCAACTGCAATGATCAGGCGCGCCGCGTCGTCCGCTGCCACGGGAAAATAGCGCGGCTCAAGATGCATCGGCAGTTTCAGCCAATCCCGAAAGCGAGCCAGTTCGATCAGCCGGTAGGCCTGGCGCTCCGGTGCGCGCTTGGGCAGCGGCAAACCGCCGGTGGCCGCGAAGACCCTGCCAAAGTCAGCTGGCAAGACACGAACCCTGGCTTGCGCTCTCGCAGCCATAGCCGCAAAGCGCGCATGACCAAGGTAGGTCCAGGGGCTTTGCGGTGCGAAGTAGTAGTCGATTGATTTCTGCATCGTTAATCTCTCGTTGGGTCTCCTGGACAAATCTTATACTTGACTGACGACGTGCGCAGCAGATATCTGCGAACATGCGTGAACACCATCGACCGTATTCGCAGCAGCACCATGGAAGCCCCGCAAGATGCCACAACAGGCTGACTTTCTGATCGTTGGCGGCGGCATCGCCGGCGCCTCTGTCGCCTATTGGCTGGCGCCGCATGGCCGCGTGATTTTGCTGGAACGCGAGTCGCAAGCCGGTTACCACTCAACCGGGCGTTCGGCTGCGATGTTCATGGAAAGCTATGGCACAGCGCAGGTCTGCGCACTGACCCGGGCCAGCCGCGCTTTTTTTGAAGCTCCTCCCACCGGCTTCTGTGAAAACCCGGTGCTGTCACAACGTGGCGCCATGATGGTCGCCACGCAGGGGCAGGACGCGTTGCTGGCCGAATACTGGGAAGGCGCACGTGCGCTTTCGCCCAACGCCAGACTGCTTGATGCCAGCGCCGCCTGCGCGCTCGTAGGCGCGCTGCGGCCGGAGCGGGTGCTGGGCGCCGTCCACGAGCCCGATGCGCTGGCCATGGACGTCGACACCCTGCACCAGGGTTACCTGCGTGGCATGCGCCGTGCCGGTGGCACGGTCGTGTGCAACGCCGAGGTCACGTTGCTGCGTCGACAGTCGGACTACTGGCAGGTGCAGGCCGGCGGTATCGACTATGCGGCGCCTGTCGTGCTGAATGCCGCTGGCGCCTGGGCCGACGTGGTGGCGGAACTGGCAGGAGTAAAAACCATTGGTCTGGAGCCGCGCCGGCGATCCGCCTTCATTTTTGCACCGCCCGAAGGCATGCCCAGCACCGACTGGCCCCTGACCATCGGCATAGCCGAAGACTGGTACTTCAAGCCCGATGCCGGCATGCTGCTGGGCTCACCCGCCAACGCCGACCTGGTGGCGCCGCAGGATGTGCAGCCCGAGGAACTCGACATCGCACTGGCCATCGACCGCATTGAATCCATGACCAGCCTCTTGATCCGCCGCCCGAGCCGCAGCTGGGCCGGCCTGCGCTCTTTTGTTGCAGACGGCGATCTGGTCGGTGGCTTCGATCCGGCGGTCCCCGGCTTCTTCTGGGTGGCGGCGCAGGGCGGCTACGGCATTCAGACATCGGCTGCCATGGGTGAAGCTTGCGCCGCACTGGCGCGAGGTCTGCCGCTACCCGAACGCATCGCCGCCTTCGGGCTGAGTGCAGAAATGCTCAGCCCGGCGCGCCTGCTCCAAGCCTGAATCTTTCATCCATCCACCACCGGCCACACACACCATGCGCGTCTTCAGCGGAGCCCTTGCCACCGAAACCAACACCTTCGCACCGATGCCCACCGGGCTGGCCTCGTTCGGCGATCGCGGCTACTTCCCGGCCGGCCAGCATCCCGATCACATGCTTTATTTCAGCGGCCCCTTGTGGGCGGCGCGACTGCGCGGCGCCGAGCACGGCTGGGATCTGGTGGAAGGGCTGGTCGCCGGTGCCCAGCCCAGCGGCACCACCACGCGCCACGCCTACGAGACACTGCGTGACGAATTGCTGTGCGACCTGCAGAGGGTCTTGCCGGTAGACATGGTGCTGCTCGGGCTGCACGGCGCCATGGTCGCCGACGGCTATGACGATTGCGAAGGTGACATCCTGAAGCGCGTGCGCCAGATCGTCGGTCCCGATGTCGTTATCGGCGCCGAACTCGATCCGCACAACCACCTGAGTCAGACCATGCTGGAGCAGGCCAACCTGCTGATCTGCTACAAGGAATATCCACACACCGACGTCAAGGAGCGTGCCCTCGAACTGGTCGACCTCTGCGCCGCCATGGTCGAAAAGCGCATCCGCCCGACGCTCGCCGTGGTGGACTGCGACATGATCGTCCTGATCCACACTTCGCGCGATCCGGCGCGCGCCTTGGTGGACCGGATCCAGTCCCTGGAAGGTCACGACGGCGTGCTTTCAATTTCGATCACGCACGGTTTCCCCTGGGGCGATGTGGCAGACATGGGCACCAAGGTCTTTGTCTACACCGACAACAACCCGACCCAGGCGGCCGCGCTGGCGCGCCAGTTGGCGGACGAGCTGATCGCCATGCGCGAGCAGTTGGCACCGGCCTACCCGGATCCGGACAGCGCACTTGACGAAGCCCTCGCCTTCAACGGCGGGCCGGTCGTCATCTCCGACGGTGCTGACAACCCCGGCGGCGGCGCCGCCAGCGACTCCACCTTCATGCTGCGCCGGATGCTGGAACGCGGCATCAGCAATGCCGTGCTGGGGCCACTGTGGGACCCGGTTGCCGTACGCATCGCGTTTGACGCTGGCGTTGGCGCTCAGTTGCCGCTGCGCATTGGCGGCAAGATCAGCCCCATGTCAGGCCAGCCCCTGGATCTGCAGTGCACCGTCAAAGCGTTGACGCCCTCGCTGATACAGACCGGCCTGTCGAACACCCCCACACCCATGGGCGACTGTGCACTCGTGCATGCGCAAGGCATCGAAATCCTGCTGTGCAGTCTGCGCAACCAGGCCATGGGAACCGACCTGTTCACCGGCGCTGGCTGTGATCTGACCCAGCGCAAGATCATCGTCGTCAAATCGTCGCAACATTTTTATGCTTCCTTTTCCAGGATCGCGGCCAAGGTGATTTATGCCGACGCACCGGGTTCGGTTGCGCGCGACCTCAACACCCTGCCCTATCGCAAGGTCAGGCGACCGAAATGGCCGCTGAAATCCTGAAACTGCGCACCCGTTTTTCCAACATTCAAGAAGAGGAGATTCCATGAAAGATCGCACACTTGCCACCCTGGCCTGCCTGAGTGCCCTGCTACTGGGCACGGCCGGCACGCCCGCGCTGGCGCAAACCAAAACCCTGCGCGTGGTCGCCCACGCCGACGTCAAGATCCTGGACCCGACCTTCACCACGGCCTATATCACCCGCAACTTTGGCTACATGGTGTACGACATGCTATTCGGCCGCGATGACAAGGGTGTTCCAAAACCGCAGATGGTCGAGAAATACAGCACCTCCAAAGACGGCAAGGAATGGTCGTTCACGCTGCGCAGCGGTCTCAAGTTCTCGGACGGCAGCCCGGTCAGCGCCACCGACGCCGTTGCCTCCATCCAGCGTTGGGCCGGCAAGGACAGCATTGGCCGCGCCATGGCTGCCTCCGGCCCGGAGTGGAAAGTCGTCAACGCCACGACCTTCACGCTAACGTTGAAGGAACCCTTCGGACTGGTGCTGGACGGCCTGTCCAAACCTTCCGGTTTCCCGCCAGTGATCATGCCCGAGCGCCTGGCCAAGCTGCCGACCACAACGCCCATGACGGAAGTGCTGGGCTCCGGCCCCTTTGTCTTCAAGCGCGATGAATGGGTGCCGGGCAACAAGCTCGTATTCATCCGCAATCCGCATTACCTGGCGCGCAGCGAGCCGGCCAGCTACCTCTCTGGCAGCAAGAAGAGCGCCTTCGACCGGGTTGAATGGCTGTACCTGCCCGACGCCAACAGCGCCATTGCGGCACTGCAAAAAGGCGAAGTCGATTATGTGGAGCAGGTGCCGCCCGACTACATCACACCGCTGCGCGCCGACCCGAACGTGAAAGTTGCAGCCTCTGGCGCCTGGCAGGGCTGGATGATCATGAACCAGTTGCACCCGCCCTTCAACAACGCCAAAGTGCGCCAGGCCGTGCTCAAAGCCGTGAGCCAGGAGCGCTTCACTTCCGCCATGGGTTACCCGCTGGACATGCGCGTCACTTACTGCGCTGCGCTGTTCCTGTGCGGCGGTCCCAACCAGACCGATGCTGGTGCCGAGCCCTATCGCACGGCTGATGTCGCCAAGGCCAAGCAACTGCTGGCCGAATCCGGCTACAAAGGCGAGAAGATCGTGCTGCTGGTACCCACCGATGTCACCTACCTCAACGCGCTGGGATTGATGGCAGCGCAGACCATGAAAAGCATAGGCATGAACGTCGATATGCAGAACATGGACTGGGCCTCCATCGGAGCCCGGCGTGCCAAGCGCGACGCGCCCGAGGCTGGTGGCTGGAATATGTACGTGACGGTCGCTGGCGGCTTCGACGCCGATTCACCCATCACCAATGCCTACCTCAGCGCCGCCTGTGGCAACTCGCTGCCAGGCTGGCCCTGTGACAAGCCACTGGACGAACTGCGCGCTGCCTGGATCAAGGAAACCGTGCCCGCCAAGCGCCGCGTCCTGCTCGATCAATTCCAGCAGCGCGCCTACGAGGCACTGCCCTACATCAGCGTCGGTCAGTACACGCCGGCCACTGCCTATCGCAAGACCATCAAAGGCGGTGAGAAACTCAACAGCGGCCTGCCCACCGTCTGGATGCTCGACAAATAAGCCCGCAGCTGCCTGAGATGCGCGTTTTTACCGGGGCACTGGCCACCGAAACCAATACCTTCGGACCCATGCCCACGGGTCTGGCCTCGTTCAAGGACCGGGGCTACTTCCCGGCCGGGCAGCATCCGGCACAGCTGAACCTGTTTGCCGCGCCGCTGTGGGTGGCGCGTCAGGTCAGCCAGGTCCGGGGCTGGACCCTGATCGAAGGCATGGTGGCTGCCGCGCAGCCCAGCGGCACGGTCACGCGTCACGCCTATGAAACGCTGCGCGACGAGTTGCTGGCGGACCTGCGCGCAGCCTTGCCGCTGGACATGGTTCTGCTCGGATTGCACGGCGCCATGGTGGCTGAGGGCTACCCTGATTGCGAGGGCGACCTGCTCGAGCGCGTACGCGCCATCGTCGGCGCCGAGGTGGTGGTTGGCGTCGAGCTCGATCCCCACGTCAACCTGAGTCGCAGCATGGTGGCGATGGCCGACGTACTGGTGGCTTTCAAGGAATACCCGCACACCGACATCGTCGAGCGCGCCCATGAACTTATCACCTTGTGCGAAGCCAGGGCTGCGGGCCGCATTCGCCCGGTTCATGCGGTGGCGGACTGCCACCTGATCGTGCCCTTTCACACCACGCGCGACCCGGCCAAGGCACTGGTGCAACGCATCCAGTCGCTCGAAGGCCACGACGGTGTGCTCTCGATCTCCATCGCCCACGGTTTCGCACACGGTGATGTGCCCGACATGGGCACCAAGGTCCTCGTCTACACCGACGGCAATCAGGCGCAGGCAGACGCGCTGGCGCTGCAGCTGGCCGGTGAAATCATCGCCATGCGCGACCAGTTGGCCGTGCGCTACCCGGCCATCGATACCGCACTCGACGAAGCGCTGGCCTTCGATGGCGCAGCGGTGGTGCTGGCCGACCGCGCCGACAACCCGGGCAGCGGCGCACCAGGCGACTCCACCTTCATCCTGCGCCGCATGCTGGAGCGCGGCATAGTCAACGCAGCCATCGGCCCGCTCTGGGACCCGGTCGCCGTGCGCATTGCTTTCGACGCCGGTGTCGGTGCGCGGCTCATGCTGCGCATCGGCGGCAAGATCGGCCCCCTGTCAGGCGATCCGCTGGACCTGGACTGCAGCATCAAGGCGCTGCAGCACGACCTCGTCATGACCGGCCTGGCTGGCGCACCCACGCCGATGGGTGACTGCGCGCTGGTCGAAACCAATGGCATCCAGATCGTGCTTATCACACTGCGCAATCAGGCTATGGACACCGATGTCTTCACGCAACTCGACTGCGAGCTCGCGTCCTGCAAAATCATCGTGGTCAAGTCGGCACAACACTTTCATGCGTCTTTCTCCAAAATCGCCAAAAAGGTGATTTACGTGGGCGCACCCGGCGCCGCCACACCGCACACTGCCACCCTGCCCTACAGCCGGATCCGTCGCCCGATCTGGCCACTCGACAACATCGCCGAGGCGACACTGATTTGAGCTCTGCATGAACCTGTTCACTGCCTTCCAACTGCCTGTCCGTTTTGCTTTGGCGCTCGGAGTGCTGCTGGCTGCCGCCGCACCCGCACTGGCCCAGACCAAGACACTGCGCTTTGTCGCCCATGCCGACGTCAAGATCCTGGACCCCAGCTTCACCACTGCCTACATCACGCGCAACTTCGGCTACATGGTGTACGACACGCTGTTCGCGCAGGACGCCAAGGGTCAGCCCAAACCACAGATGGTGGAGAAATACACGACCTCCAAGGATGGACGGCAGTGGACCTTCACGCTGCGGCCGGGCCTCAAGTTCTCCGACGGCAGCGTGGTCAGCGCCGCCGACGCAGTGGCCTCTATCCAGCGCTGGAGCACGCGCGACTCCTTTGGTCCGCCGCTGCGCGCCGCCGGCGCCGAGTGGCAGGTCGTGGATGCGCGCACGTTCACGCTGCAGTTGAAGCAACCCTTTGGCATGGTGCTGGAGGCACTCGCCAAACCCTCGGGCTTCCCCGTCATGGTCATGCCCGAGCGGTTGGCCAGATTGCCTACCAGTTCACCGATCAGCGAGGTGATTGGCTCCGGTCCCTTCCTCTTCAAGCGCGACGAATGGGTGCCCGGCAACAAGGTCGTGTTCGTGCGCAATCCCGGCTATGTGCCGCGCAGCGAGCCCGCCAGTGGTCTGGCCGGCAGCAAGAAGCCGGCTTTCGACCGGGTCGAATGGCTGTACCTGCCGGACGCCAACAGCAGCATCGCGGCGCTGCAAAAAGGTGAGGTTGATTTTGTCGAACAGGTGCCGCCGGACTATGTCACACCGCTGCGTTCAGATGCCAACGTGAAACTGCTGCCATCGAGCGCGCAGCAGGGTCAGCTGATCATGAACCACCTGTACCCGCCGTTCAACAATCCGAAAGTTCGCCAAGCTGTGCTCAAAGCCGTAAGCCAGGAACGCTTCAACGCCGCCATGGGTTATCCGCTGGACATGCGCATGACCTACTGCGCCACCTACTTCATCTGCGGCAGCGCCAATGACACGCCGGCCGGCTCCGAGCCCTACCGCACGGCCGACCTGACCAAGGCCAAACAAATGCTCTCGGAATCCGGCTACAAAGGCGAGAAGGTGGTGCTGCTGGTGGCCAGCGATGTGCCCTACCTCAACGCGCTGTCGCTCATGGCACTGCAGACCTTGCGCAGCATCGGCATGAACGTTGACGGCCTCACGATGGACTGGGCTTCCATCGGTGCCCGGCGCGCCAAACGAGATGCACCAGAGGCCGGCGGCTGGAGCGCCTACACCACGGTAGCCAACGAGTTTTCCATCAACAGTCCGATCGTCAGCACCTACCTGGGCGCCGCCTGCGGTAACTCTTTGCCGGGCTGGCCCTGCGACAAGACGCTGGACGAACTGCGCGCCGCCTGGATCGGCGAGCCTGTCCCGGCCAAGCGCCGTCTGGCGCTCGATGCCTTCCAGCGTCGCGCTTTCGAGACCGTGCCTTACGTCAACCTGGGCCAGTACTTTCCAGCTTCGGCCGCACGCAAGGAACTCAAAGGGGCAGAGCAGATCTGGGGCGGCATTCCCAACCTCTGGGTGCTCGACAAATGAACTACCTGCTGCGCCGCCTGCTCGCGACCCTGCCGGTGATGGCGGTGGTGGCGGTGGTGGTGTTTCTGCTGATCCACCTCTCGCCCGGTGACCCGGCAGCGCTGATTGCCGGCGACCTGGCCACCACCGAAGACATCGAAAAACTGCGCGCGGCACTCGGGCTCGACCAGCCGCTGTGGCGCCAGTTTGCCCTGTGGCTGGGACGCGTGCTGTCGGGCGACCTTGGCATGTCCATCTTCACCCAGGTACCGGTGACAAAACTGCTGGCGCAGCGACTCGAACCCACACTGTCAATCGCCGTTCTGACGATGGCACTCACCGTGTGCGTGGCGGTGCCGCTGGGCACACTCGCGGCGCACCGCGCGGGCAGCTGGACCGACCGGCTGGTGATGCTGTTTGCCGTGCTCGCGTTCTCGGTCCCGGTGTTCCTGATCGGCTACCTGCTGATCTACACCTTTGCCATCCGTATTCCGCTGTTCCCGGTGCAGGGCTATGTGCACCTGTCCGAGGGCGTGGGCCCCTGGCTCAACAGCCTGGCACTGCCCTGCATCAACCTCGCGCTGGTCTACATCGCCCTCATTACCCGCATGACGCGCGCCACCGTAATGGAAGTGCTGCAGGAAGACTACATCCGCACGGCACGCGCCAAGGGGCTGGGCGTGCTGGCGGTGCTGGGCCACGCCCTGCGCAACGCCGCGATCCCGATTGCCACCACCGTGGGCGTCGGCATCGCCCTGCTGATCGGCGGTGTGGTGGTCACCGAGACCGTGTTCGCCATCCCCGGCATCGGGCGCCTGGTGATCGACTCGGTGCAGCACCACGACTATCCGGTCATCCAGAGCGTGCTGCTGCTGTCGGCTGGCGTCTATGTGCTGATCAACCTGCTGATCGATCTGAGCTACCGCCTGTTCGACCCGCGCATCCAGTACTGACCATGACCACGCCCCTTGCTGTTGTGCCCAACGAGTTGCCCTTCGTCGTCTCTCGCTGGCGCTGGCTGCGCAAGAACCCGACGCTGATTCTGGGTGCCTTGTTATTGCTTGTGGTGGCCCTGATCACGCTGGCAGCACCCTGGATTGCCACGCACGACCCGCAGGACATCGATCCACTCACGCGCATGCAGAGCGCCTCCGCCGAACATTATTTCGGCACCGACGCGCTCGGCCGCGATGTCTTCAGCCGCGCCGTCTGGGGCGGCCGCGTCTCCATGATCGTCGGCCTGTCGGTGGCCGTACTGGCCACCCTGGGCGGCGTGCTGCTCGGTCTGGTGGCTGGCTTTGTGCGCTGGGCCGAGGGACCGGTGATGCGCGTCATGGACGGCCTGATGGCGATTCCGGGCATTCTGCTGGCCATCGCGCTGATGGCCGTCACCCGCGCCAGCCTGAGCACCGTCATTGTGGCGATCACGGTGCCGGAGATCCCGCGCGTGGTGCGCCTGGTGCGCTCGCTCTCGCTCACCCTGCGCGAGCAACTGTATGTGGAAGCGGCGCACGCGGTGGGAACGCGCCTGCCCGTCATCCTGTGGCGCCACGTGCTGCCCAATATGGTGGCGCCGCTGATCGTGCAGGCCACGTTTGTGGCGGCCTCAGCGGTATTGATCGAGGCTTCGCTGTCCTTCCTCGGGGTCGGCGTGCCGGCGCAAACGCCGAGCTGGGGCAATATGATGGCCGAGGGCCGCAATTTTGTGGCGGTGGCCTTTCACATCATCCTCTACCCCGGCCTGCTGCTGGCCGCTACCGTGTTGGCCATCAACATGGTGGGGGACGGTCTGCGCGACGTGCTGGACCCGCGACTGGCGCGACAACTATGAGAACGCCCTCCACAGCGTCCGCGCCGCTGCTCGAAATCGACTCGCTGCGCACCTGGTTCGACACGCTGAGCGGCACGGTGCGCGCGGTCGATGGCGTCTCCTTCACGGTGCAAGCCGGCCAGACCCTGGGTGTGGTCGGCGAATCGGGCTGCGGCAAGAGCGTCACTGCGCTGTCCATCCTGCGTCTGTTGCCCACACCGCCGGCACGCCATCTGGGTGCCATCCGTTACCGCGGCAGCAATCTGCTGGCTTTGAGCGAACGCGAGATGCGCCAGATTCGCGGCAACCGCATTTCGATGATCTTTCAGGAGCCCATGACCTCGCTGAACCCGGTGCTGACAGTCGGCCGGCAGATTGCCGAGACCGTGCTGGTGCACCAGGAGGCGAACCGGGCCGAGGCGATGCAGCGTGCCGTCGAAATGTTGCGCCTGGTGCAGATACCCGAGCCCGAGCGGCGTGCCCGCGAGTACCCGCACCAGCTCTCGGGTGGCATGCGCCAGCGCGTGATGATTGCACTCGCGCTGGCCTGCAACCCCGAGTTGCTGATCGCCGATGAACCGACCACGGCGCTGGATGTGACCATCCAGGCCCAGATCCTGGACCTGATCAAGCGCTTGCAGAAAGAGCTTGGCATGGGCGTCATGCTGATCACACACGACCTCGGCGTCGTGGCAGAGAGCTGTGACCGCGTGGTTGTGATGTACGCCGGGCGCAAAGTCGAGGAGAGCAGCGTGCTCGCCCTCTTCAGCCAGCCGCTGCATCCCTACACACGCGCCCTGATGGCTTCGATGCCGGCCATGAACAGCCAGCTCAAGCGCCTGACCGAGATCCCCGGCATGGTGCCTTCGCCGCATGAGCTGGGACGCGGCTGCGCCTTTGCTGCGCGCTGCCAGTATGCGCAGCAGCGTTGCGTTGATGAGAACCCGCCACTGACAAGCCAGGGCGAGGATCATGTGGTGGCCTGCTTTGCCGTTGAAGAAGGCCGCGTCAATCAGGCGGAGCTGGCAGCATGAACGCCCCGCCGCTGCTCGAAGTGAGCAAGTTGCGCAAGCACTTCATCTCGCCCAGGCACTGGTTCAGTCCGGCCAAGCCGCCGATCCAGGCGGTCGACGGGGTTTCGTTCACGCTGGCGCGCGGTGAAACCTTGTCCCTGGTGGGAGAGTCCGGCTGCGGCAAGACCACCACCGCCAAGTCGGTGCTGCGTCTGATCGAACCGACCTCGGGCTCGGTCAAGCTCGATGGCGAGGAACTGCTGACGCTGGACGCCAACCAGATGCGGCTGCGCCGGCGCCACATGCAGATCATTTTTCAGGATCCCTATGCGTCCTTGAGTCCGCGCCTGACGGCGGGTGAGATCGTGGCCGAGCCGCTGCGCAACTTTGGCGCATCGAATGCAGCACAACGCCAGGAGCGGGTGCAGTGGCTTTTTTCCAAAGTCGGCCTGCGACCCGAGGCCGCGAAAAAATACCCGCATGAATTCTCCGGCGGGCAACGCCAGCGCCTGGGTATCGCGCGGGCGCTGGCGCTGGAGCCCAAGCTCATCGTCTGCGATGAACCGGTGTCGGCGCTCGACGTCTCGGTGCAGGCGCAGGTGGTGAACCTGCTGACCGATCTGCAGGCCGAGTTCGGCCTGGCCTACCTGTTCGTCGCGCACGATCTGGCGGTGGTGCGCCACATCAGCCACCGCGTGGCTGTCATGTACCTCGGCCACATCGTCGAAGTGGCCGACCGCGACACCCTGTTCAATGCGGCCCGCCACCCCTACACCGAGAGCCTGCTAGCCGCCGTGCCGGTGCCCGATCCGCGCATCACGCGAGAACGCGTCCTGCTGCAGGGCGACCTGCCCAGCCCGGCCAATCCGCCACCCGGCTGCCGCTTCCACACCCGCTGCCCGCTGGCGCAAGCCATCTGCAAGGAACAACGCCCACTGCTCACACAGCGCGGCATCAACGATCAGGGAGGCCAATGGGTGGCCTGCCATCTGCGCTAAAAGGAATCCTCATGACCAGACCCTTGCACTACGACATCCTGATTCGCGGCGGCACCGTGATTGATGGCACCAAAGCGCCGCGCTTCCTTGCCGACCTGGGCATCACCGGTGGGCACATTGCCGCCATCGGGAATCTTGAAGAGTGCAGCGCTGACGAGGTGATCGATGCCAGCGGTCGCATCGTCGCGCCGGGCTTCATCGACGCGCACACGCACGACGACATGGCCCTGCTGGTGCAAGCCGACATGAGTTTCAAGATCTCACAGGGCGTCACCACCGTGATTACCGGCAACTGCGGCATCAGCGCAGCGCCCTTGCGCAGCGACATGGAACTGCCCATGCCACTGAACCTGCTGGACGCGCCCGGTGGCAAGCGCTTTCGCCATTTCGCCGACTACCTGGCAGCACTGCGCGAGACGCCGTCGGCGGTCAACGTGGCTGCCATGGTCGGCCACTCGACCCTGCGCGTGATGGCCATGGAGTCGCTGGACCGCGAGGCCACGGCTGGCGAGATTGGCGCCATGCAGGCCCTGGTGCAGGAGGCGCTCGACGCCGGCGCCATCGGCATGTCCACCGGCACCTTCTATCCGCCCTCGGTCAAAGCCACGACCGAAGAGATCATCGAAGTCGGCCGACCACTGACGGCGAGCCAGGGCTTGTACGTCACGCACATGCGCGACGAGGCCAATCAGGTGATGGAGTCGCTGGAGGAGACTTTCCGCATCGGCCGGGAGCTTGGCATCCCGGTGGTGGTCTCGCACCACAAGGTGCAGAACACGGCAAACTTCGGTCGCTCTGCGCTCACGCTGCCCTTCATTCAGGAGGCGATGCGGCACCAGTGCGTCTCGCTCGACTGCTATCCCTACACGGCGGGATCGACCATGATACGCACCGACCGCGGCATGCTTGACGGTCGGGTACTGATTGCCTCAAGCACACCGCACCCCGAGTGCGCCGGGCGCGACCTCGACGACATTGCCAGGGAATGGGGTGTCGCCAAGGACGAGGCAGCGCGGCGCCTGCAACCCGGTAGCGCCATCTACTTTCTGATGGATGAAAAAGACGTGCAGCGCATCCTGGCTTTTGATGAAACCATGATCGGCTCCGACGGCATCCCGGTGGGCGAGAGCCCGCACCCGCGCCTGTGGGGCACCTTTCCGCGCGTGCTCGGGCACTACAGCCGCGACCTTGGTTTGTTTCCGCTGGAGACCGCGGTCTGGAAGATGACCGGCCTGACGGCGCGCAACTTCGGTCTGACCGGCCGCAGCACGCTGAAAGTGGGCAACGCCGCCGATGTGGTGGTGTTTGATGCCGCCAGCGTGCGCGACACCGCCAGCTACGCAGCACCGATCCAGGCCGCCGCCGGTATCGACAGCGTGATCGTCAACGGCGTTGTGGCCTGGCGCGCTGGCGCCCACACCAGCGCCCGCAGCGGCCAGGTCCTGACCCGCACCCCTCCCCAACCAAAGGAAGCACCATGAGCACCATCACACGCTACCCAACGCCACTGCCCGCGCCATTTTCCAAAGTCGTCAAGGTCGGTGGCTTCCTGTTTCTCTCCGGCGTGCTGCCGATGGACGCCCAGGCCAACATCGTCGGCGCCGACATTCAGGAGCAAACCAGGATCGTGCTGGATCGCATTGCGCTGACGCTGTCGGACGTGGGTGCCAGCATGGCCGACGTGGTGCGCACCACCATCTGGCTGTCCGACCTGAACAACTTTGCCGCCTTCAACGCCGAATACAGCAGCCACTTCAGCGCCGGCTTGCCGGCGCGCTCCACGGTCCAGGCCGTGTTGTACAAAAGCGCCCTGGTTGAGATTGAAGTGCAGGCCTGGGTTGGCAACTGATTTCGTCGGGCGATTGCTGCCCCGGGCATGAATCAAATGCGCAGGATCGTCACGGCGAGTCCCGCGACGCCGGCGGCTGCCAGTTCTTCAGCAGTTTCTGCACTTCGCCCGCGCGCCGGCCCATCAGACAACTGGCCGTGAGCACACCGGCCATCAGCGCACCGCCAACGCCTGCCGTGACGGTATCGGCACCGGTGAGATACAGGCCAGGAACCGGCGTCTGGCTATGAATGGCTGTCTCGTTAAATCGTGCCACCGTGTGGTCGATGCCATAGATTTCGCCGGCCACGTTCCACTGAAACCACTCGGTTGACAGGGGTGTCGACAGCTCATGGAAGTCCAGTGCCGCCTGTAGCTGCGGGAAGAACCGATAGAGCGAGCGCAGCAGCACTTCGGTCATCTGCGCCTTCAGTGCCTCGTACTCGTCGCCACGCTTTCCCCAGGTCGTGCCCCGCCACTTTGCGAACCACTGCGGCAAGGTCGGCGCGACAATTTCCACGGTCGTCCGGTCGGGATAACGTTCGTTCCAAAGCGGGTCTTTCGCGGCCGGGAACGAGATATAGATCAAGGGGAAGTCCAGTCCGTTCGAGGCCTTGAAGCGCGCCACGTTGCCATCGTGATCGGCATCCGGGTAGACCCAGTAGTTGGTCCGGGGCAAGCCCAGTTTCTCAGCCGTACCCTTGAAGCCCAGGTAGAGACAGACATGCGACGCCGATGCCACCACATTGCGCGTCGCCTTGGCCAAACCATAGTGCGCTTGCACCTCTGCAGGCAGCAGTCGCTGATAGGTTGGCAGAAGACCTGCACAACTAACGACCGCGTCGGCATGCAGTTCGTGACCATCCTTCTTGAGGCGAACGCCATAGGCGCCGCGTTCGCCGACCAGAATCTGCTCGACCCCCGCATAGGTAAAAACCTTGCCGCCAGCCGCCTCGATCACCGGAATGATCGTGCGTGCGATGGAACTGGCTCCTCCCACCGGGTAGTTGCCACCTGCCATATAGTGCTTGGCCAGCATGGCATGCATGAGAAAGCTCGATTGTGCAGGCGGCAATCCATAGTCGCCCCACTGTCCGGTCAGCACCGCGATCAGTTCCTGATTCGCAGTCAGCGTTTCCAGCACCTCCCGTGTGGTCTTGAAGCAAACGCCTGGCACCAGCAGTTTGCGGGTGCGGGCGTACAGACGACCGACGGTTCGCGGCATCGCCTGGCCGGCAAAGAACTTCGGCGCCTGACGGCTGACCTGGCCGATCAACTCGACGTAGCGCTCGATCGCCTGCGCCTCGCCGGGGAAATGTCGGACGAGTTCTGCCGTGAATTCGCCCCGCCCGGCGCGAAAGTCATACACGCGCTCACCGATCACCATGCGGTCGTAAACCGCATCCATCGGCGCCCAGTGAAGCTGGCCGTCGGAGATGACGTCAAAGACCCGGCGCAAAACAGCCTGCGGCTTGTGCACTTCGCCAATGTAGTGAACGCCGACATCCCACTCGTAGCCACCGCGTTCATAGCTGTGCGTGTAGCCACCTGCCGTGTAATGTTGCTCCAATACGCAGACCCGTTTGCCGAGCCTGGCCATCAGCGCTGCCGTGCACAAGCCCCCGATGCCGGAGCCGACCACGATCACGTCGTAACGCCCGGCGGCGAGCCCGGGGCGAAAACGGGTACCCGTGCGCACCCTGGACCCTGAGGAACGTCTGGAGCGCAAGGGATCATTGTTCATATTTTTTTCCTTCAAAGAACTTGCTCATTTTCGCAAGCGTCATCTTATCGGCGTCCTTGTTTGGGTCAATGACCTGGGAGCCGTCACAATGTCTGCTGCCACTCCAGGAACCTCATGACTCATCAACTTCCTCGTCCTTTCCTGCGACTCGTCGGATCCAATCTGGCGGCGCAATCGGCCGAGCAATTGAGTTTGGCCGCCGTGCCCATCGTCGCGGTGTTGGCGCTGGGCGCCGGGCCAGGCGAGATCGGTCTGCTGGCCACGGCCCAGACGCTGCCCTTCCTGATTCTGTCCATTCCCTTGGGTCTGCTCGCCGATCGAACCTCTCGGCGTCGACTGATGGCGTGGGCCGAGGGCTTGCGCCTGCTGGCATTCCTGACCTTGATAGCAGCGTCTTTGTTTGACCGAATCTCACTGGAACTGCTGGCAGTGCTGGGCTTCATCGGTGCGATTGGTACCGTCGGTTACAGCGTCGCCGCACCTGCGCTTGTCCCCGCGCTGGTGCCGCGTGACTCGATCATGGCGGCGAACGGGCGTCTTGAACTCGCCCGAAGCGTGGCGTTTACTGCTGGACCCGCCCTAGCCGGTGCGCTGGTCTCCTGGGCCGGGGCTTCGTCCGCTTTCGTGCTGGCCGCGCTGCTGTCGGCTTCGGCCTTGGCTCTGTTGCTGGGGCTTGCCGAACCCAAGCGGCTTGCCCAGCCAGAGCGCCACCCCCTGCTCGAACTCCAGGACGGCGCGCGTCTGGTTTGGCGCAATGCACTTCTGCGGCCTATTGTGCTGACCGCCGTGGCCTGGAATATCTCCTGGTTCGTGCTGCAAGCAGGGTATGTACCCTATGCCGTCCGCGTGCTTGGCTTGAGCGCAGGAGGCGTGGGTATCACGCTGGCAAGTTATGGCGCCGGCATGATCGTAGGGTCCTTGTTCGCGCCCAGGGTCATGGGCGCGTTGCCGTTTGGCAGGGCGATTCAGGTCGGACCCACCATCTCGGTGCTGGCGGCCATGACGATGGTCGCAACGCTGGCGCTGCCGAGCGCTGCGGTGGCGGTGATTTCGTTCTTTCTGTTCGGCGCAGGCCCCATCATCTGGACGATCACTTCGACGACACTGCGCCAGACCGTTACACCCAATGCGATGCTGGGTCGCGTATCAGCCCTGTTCCTGACCGTCAACATGGGCGCCCGGCCGCTGGGGGCTGCGCTGGGCGGCTTCGTTGGCGCCTCGTGGGGTGAATCCGCATGCCTGATACTGGCTCTGGCCGGGTTCGTCGTCCAAGCGTGGCTGATCTTCGCCTCGCAGGTGAGCCATTTGCAGCAACTGCCCGCTGCGGCGGACTGAAAGCACCGGTCAGTCGCGCCTTCTCATTTCCCTGCAGCCTTGGGCTGCCAGCCGACGAAAGCGGGGTAGTGACGTTTGACCACGGATCCATTGACATCCCATGCCAGGCACTGACCCACGAAGTGCGGTGGCGAGCCGTCGATCGCGTCAGGAAGCGGTCCTTCGGGCAGTGTCTGGAAGGCGATCGTGGCCATGTTGAAAAGAAGCTCGCGCAGGTGGGTGCAACCCCGTGCGCCCCCAAGGTTTGTCTGGATCGCATGACGCCAGCCTGGCCCCATGGTGCATCCAATCATCTTCTGCATGGGAGCCTGCGCGATCGGGCATTCCGGGTGCGGCACGTCATCCATCGCCACCGCAATCTCGCGCACCACCAATCCGTCGTCGATCGTTACCCGTATCGAAAGCCTGTGAATCGGCTCTCCGGGCAGCCAGGTCCCTTCGCCAGGGATGTCCATCGCATGTGTCTTGGTGTCGCACATCTCGGCCTCAATGTCCCACAGCCGGTCTTCTCTCTGAAAACCGCGGTAAACAACGTCTCGCGTATGCGCATGGGTTCGGGGTTCAGGTGTTGGCAGTGGCAAATCGGCGCCTCTTGTGAATGGCAGTGGATATCTGTCGAGTGTAGATTGCCCTGGCTTTCCCGGCCACCCCAGGAACGTAGGACCGGCAGTTGCACAGCAGACCGATTTGAATGGGGCCCGATCATCAGGAGTCGCTATGATTTGACCCAATGCCCCGCCCGATTGAACGATTCCGAGCAATGGATACAAGCCACCATGAGTTTCGCTAGTGAATACCTCGCCCAACTGGCCGCCTTTTCTGAGCAGTGTCCCTTGCCACGTGTACGTGCTTTGCACTTGCCGCCGGTTCAGCCGGTGCAGGGTCACGCGGGCGAGTTCTGCGCAGTAGAGTTGATGGATGGCTCGCTCGGCCTGTCCTACGTCCGTCTGGGTGACACGCTGGCACAGCTGCGCCAGGGCTCTGATGCCTTGCTGCCGGCCGGAGCCGATGCGCTTGAAGTGGCACAGCGCTTCGTCGGCGACAAGGGCCCTGGCAGGGCTGTCGGTTTGGCCACGGCGAACGCGATCTCGCGCTGCCTGTATGACCGGGCCGGATTTCGCCCCGACGATAGCAGTGATTCGATAGGACAGATGAATGCGCAAGCGGGAGAGTCCATCGGCATGATCGGACTGTTCAGGCCTCTGCTGGGGCGCGTCCTCAAGAGCGGAGCACGGCTGACGGTTGTCGAGTTGAGGGCGGATCTGGTAGGCCAGCATGATGGCTACCACGTGACCCAGGATGCGAGTGAACTCGCGGCTTGCAGCAAAGTGATTTCCACCAGCACCCTGCTCCTGAACGACACGCTGGACGACATGCTGGCGCAGTGCCGCAACGCCCGCTGGTTTGCCATGGTCGGACCCAGTGCCGGCTGCCTGCCCGATGCGCTCTTCGCCCGCGGTGTGACGCTCCTGGGCGGAAGCTGGATAAAAGACGGTCCGGGCTTTGTTGCGGCGCTGACCAGCGGTGCACCGCACAGTGAATTCAGCAGCAAGTACGCTCTGACCTCGGAGGGCTATCCGGGCTGGCGTGAACTGATCCGACGGGCACTCGGCAACAAAGGAATATGAACGTGCATTGGGACGAACACCAGGAGCCGCTGGGAACCGCGCTGACCCTGATCCACTCCAGACAGAGTACGACGTCGAGGTTCCTCGGCGATCCCGGGCCGGATCGCGCCCAGGTCGAAACCATTCTGGATGCGGCTGGCGCCGCGCCAGATCACCGACGCTTGACGCCCTGGCGCCTGGTGATCGTTCCCATGCAGAAACGACACCTGCTGGCCGAAGCCTTTGCCGATGCGCTGAGCGAACGTGACCCAGAGGCTACCGAGGCGCAAAGAAAAGAAGCCAGTGAAAAGGCTTACCGCGGTCCCTTGTTGGTGGCGGTTATCGCTCGCCTGAGTCCAGAGTTGGGCAGCGTACCGACGCCGGAGCGCCTGTTGTCTGCTGGATGTGCCCTGCAGAATATGCTGCTGGCCGCCCATGCCATGGGTTTTGGCGGCGGGCTGTTGACCGGAAAGTCGATCTATTCGGCGCGGCTCAAGCAGTTCTTCCAGCTTGGCGACACCGAGCAATTGCTGTGCTTTATGGCGGTGGGTGCGGTCCTGCGGGGAAAGCCCACGACAACGCGGCCTGCGATGAACGATTACACAACGACGCTTTGACAACCCTTGAGCGCGCCCACATCGTCTACGAGCGCGGCGAGCATCCGGGTGGTGCAATTTTGTAGGACTCAGGCCTGCGAGGTGCCTGACGCAACAATGCTGCGGTAGGCATGCCAACTGGCGTGCCCAACGACCGGACCGGCCAGCAGCAAGCCGGCGAAATAGGGCAACATGCAGAGCGCCACCAGCGTCGTGATGAGGGCACCCCAAAGCAGCATGACAGCCGGATTCTGGACACAGGCGCGCACGCTCGTCAGGGCGGCGCTGACGGCGTCCACCTGACGGTCAAGAATCATCGGGATGGCGATCACGCTGGTGACAAAAATCAGGCTGGCAAAAACTCCGCCCACCAGCGTGAAGGTGATCAGGAAGGCCAGATTCTCCAGCGCCAGCAACTGGCTCAGCGTGACCTGCCCCCCAGGCGGCAAGTCAAAACTGACGGCAAAGACCACCAGCGAAGCACGCCCCCAGAGCAGTTCCAGAACCAGCAGAACGCCAGCAAAGAGGGCAATCGCAGCGCGCGCCGGTCGCCACGCCTGAAGCGTCTCAGCCAGCGGCGCCACACGACCTTGTTCGAGCTCCCGGCTGGCATGGTAGAGCCCAAGGCACAGGAACGGACCCATCAGCAGAAAACCGGCGCTCAGCGCCATCACGTAGGCCGGCGCCTCGGCAAACACCCACCACAGCGCGTGCCCCATCAGAAAAAAGCACAAGCCGTAGAAGAGGCCGGTCAGCGGCTGGCGCACGAAGTCTTGCCAACCCTTGCGCAACCAGACAAACGGTGCATTCAAGGGCAGCGTCGCGAGCTTGAGTTCAAAGATCGACGCGCTGTCCGGCGCCCCGGGGTTGGAGCTCACGTCAGGCAGCCTCGCGCAGTGTCAAGGAAGAGGCGCCATTCAGGGCGGGTGAATTCAGCATAGGTGCGCATATTAACGGCTCAGTGCAAAACTTGCTGGCGCAGAGCCGGGGCCTGAGCATGAACAAACTGGTGAAGCAGCTGAGCGCGCATGCGCTAGCTGACCGGCCCTAACCCTTGACCGCCCCTGCGGTCAGCCCGGTGATGATCTGCCGCGCGGCCAGGAAGGTGAAGATCAGCGGCGGTATCGCAATCAGACTGCCCAGCGCCATGATCTTGCCCCAGTCCACACCAATGTCGGTGATGTAGAGCGATGCTGCCACCGGCAGCGTGCGCGTGGCGCGATCCGTCAGCACGAGCGCCAGGATGAACTCGTTCCAGGCGATGCGAAAAGTAAAGATGGAGGCCGCTGCAATGCCCGGTTTGATCAGCGGCAGCACCACTTTGTAGAACACCTTGATCGGACCGCAGCCGTCGATGGCAGCGGCTTCTTCCAGTTCTTTGGGCACCTGCAGGATGAAGCCGTAGAGCAGCCAGATCGCAAACGGCAGATTGACCGCGACGTAGAGCAGGATCAGACCCCACAGTGAATTGATGAGGCCGACCTGGTTCCAGATCATGAACACCGGCACCGCCAGCACGGCCAGCGGCACCGTGCGCAGTAGCAGCGTGACGTAAGCCATGCTCTTGCGACCGGGAAAGCGAAAGCGCGCCAGACCGTAGGCCGCCATACAGCCCAGCACCAGCGTGATGACAGTGGACACCACGCCCACCATCAGGCTGTTGCCCAGGTAGCGCTTGAAACTGTCTTCGCCCAACACATCGCGGTAGTTTTCCAGCGTGGGCGCAAAGATGAAGTTGATGCCGGTATTGAAAATCTGCGTCTGCAGTTTCAGCGAGGTTGCAAACATCAGGATGATGGGCGCAACACACACCACGGCCAGCAAAATCAGCGTGCCGTAATGCGCGACAACCAGAGCGGGATGCCTTCGGACGCTCATCAGCGCTCCTCATCCTTCAGCGGATTCGACAAGCGCAGCGCAAACCAGGACAGCCCGGCCACAACGATCAGCAGCAGCACCGAAATAGCCGCCGCGCCGCCCAGGCGCTGTCCCACGAAAGCGGTCTTGTAAATGTGCAGGGACAGGATCTCGGTACTCTCACCGGGTCCGCCAAAGGTCAGGATGTAGATCACTTCCAGCACCCTAAAGGCATCGATCAGGCGCATCAGCAGGGTAATGGCAATCACGTTCATCACCATCGGCAGCTTGACCCGGAACGTGGTTTGCCACCAGTTGGCGCCATCGACCCGCGCTGCTTCCAGCACCGCACCGTCGACATTGGCCAGCGCCGCAATCATCATGATGAAAACAAAGGGCGTCCACTGCCAGATGTCGGCAATGATGATGGCCATGAAGGCCGTGTTCTCCTGTGCCAGCCAGCCCACGGGCGCATGGCCGAAGACCGCCAGGATGGCGTTGATCAGGCCAAACTGCGCATCGAACAGATAGCGCCAGGTCAGACCCACCGCGATCGGCGCAATCATCATCGGCAGGATGAAGAGTGTGCGAAAGAAAGCCATGGCGCGCACCTGGCCTTCCAGCGCCAGTGCCAGCGCAATGCCCAGCACCATCTCCGCAGTGACGCAGACAAAGGCGAACAACAGCGTGGTGCGCAAGGAGCGCCACACCGACGGATCCTGAAAGGCCCGGCTGAAGGCGTCCAGCCCGACCCATTTGGCTTCACCCCAGGGCGTTCCCATGCTCCAGTCGTAGAACCCGAGCTGCAAGGCAGACAGCAGCGGGTACAGGCAGGCCGCCGCCATCACGGCGACAGCCGGGCCCAGATAGACCCAGGGAACCCACGCCGGGGTGCGCACCGGTCAGCCCTTCAGGTAGCCGCCACGTTTCATGATGTCGGTCACCTTGGGCACGATGCCGTCCAGCGCTTCTTTTGCCTTCTTCTTGCCGGTGAGTGCCTCGGAGACGGCAACACCCAGTGCCTGGATGTTGATCTCGTCCCACTCGGCAATGATCGGGCGCCAGTCGGGATCGGAATACTCCAGTTGCTGACGCAGCGTGATGTACTCGGGGTACTGACGCACCATGTCCTGATCCATCATGGTCGAGTTACGACTTGGCACGCCACCGATGCGGCAAACCGCCTTGTCCTGCTCCTTGGAGGTAAGCCACTGCATCAAGAGGAAGGCGGCGTCGGCGTTCTTCGCGTTCTTCGGAATCGCCAGCCCCAGGCCGCCCGATTGCGAGGAATGACGCACGCCCTTGGGGTGCACCACGTAGCTCACCTGGCCGGCGATCTTGGATTTGCTCGGGTCATTGACCTGACCAAAGATCAGCGACGAATCCAGGTACATCGCCGCCTGCCCCTGCAGGAAGGACGTGATCATTTCGCCCTGACCGTAGCCCGGAATGCCGACCGGTCCGGTGTCGGAAACCAGCTTCAGGAAATTGAGCGCCTTGACGCCGGTCTCGTTGTTGAAGATCGGATTCCACTTGTCGTCAAACACCTTGCCACCGAGCGGATTCAGATGCAGCAACCAGGCGTGAACGCACTGGTGGCCGGCCTGACCGCGCGAGGTCAGGGCGCCGATGCCGGCCTTGTCTTTCAGGATCGGCAGCAGCTTTTCGAACTCGGTGTAGTTATCGGGTGCCTTCAGGTTGTGCTTGGCAAAAATGTCGCGCCGATACGCCAGCACCGAGGTCTCGGCGCCATAGGGCATGCCGTAGAGCTTGGCGCCAGGGCCTGCCAGGTAACCCTTGGGACCACCGACCAGACCCATGTTCTCCACATAGCGTGGCACCACGTCCTTGAAGTCGTAGTTGGGGTCCGCCAGCGCAGCATTCTTGAAGAAGGGATCGAGCTCGCGGATCAGGTTCTTCTTGACGTACTCACCCTTCCACATCACCACGTAGCAGATCAGGTCGTAGTCGCCAGAAGGCTTGGCCATCTCGAGCAACTGCTTGTCTTTCATGCGCGCCATCGCCAGCTTGTCCACCTCGACCTTGATGCCGGTCTGCTTGGTGAACTCGGGCAGCAGCTTCACCATGGCGTCATAGTGCGGGTGTGCCGGGATGCTCAGCACCACGGTTTGGCCCTTGTACTTGGCAAAGCGGTCCTGCGCGTAGCCAAACAGGGGCAATCCGGCGCCGAGCAAGCCCAGTGCGCCGCCACCAGCGGTTTGAATCAGTGTTCTTCTCTTCATCATCAATCTCCTAGAGGTTGTCAAAAATCAAACGTGAACTCTCAGGCCGGTGCTCCGGTCGAAAGTGTGCAACTCGCTGGCGTCAAATTCGAGCGCAACGGTCTGGTGCAGCAGGTCAATCCGGTGCCCACCGACCACGGCCGTGATGCGGTCTTCGCTGCCGCCAGCCAATTTACCCACCAACACCGATTCGGTTCCCAGGTACTCCACCACATCGACCTGCAACTGCAACAGGCCCGTGCCCGACGCCAGGCGCAGCGCCTGCGGTCGCACACCGGCTACCAACTGCGCCGGCCAGGGTCCTGCAACCGGCAGCGGTATCGAGAAGCCAGATCCGCGCAGGAACATCTGATCGCCTTGCGGCGTCAGCGTGCCTTCCAGCAGGTTCATGCTGGGCATGCCGATAAAGCCGGCAACAAACAGATTGGCGGGTCGATTGAAGACTTCCGAGGGGGCGCCAACCTGCTGGATATGCCCCTTGTGAAAGATCACGATGCGCGACGCCAGGGTCATGGCTTCGACCTGGTCGTGGGTGACGTAGATGGTGGTCTTGCCCAGACGCTCGTGCAGCATCGCCAGTTCGGTGCGCATATGGCCGCGCAGCTTGGCGTCCAGATTGGACAGCGGCTCGTCAAACAGGAAGACTGCCGGTTCGCGCACGATGCAGCGCCCGATCGCGACCCGCTGACGCTGCCCACCGGACAGTTCTTTGGGCTTGCGCTTGAGCAGGTGCGTGATGTTCAGGATTTCGGCCGCTTCGTTGACGCGCTTTTCAATTTCGGCTCTGGGCTTGCCTGCCAGGTCGAGCGCAAAGCTCATGTTCTGCGCCACATCCATGTGCGGATAGAGCGCGTAGTTCTGGAACACCATGGCAATGTCGCGCGCCATCGGTGCCAGGTCTGTCACGTCCTTGCCATTGATGAAAATGCGGCCCTCGCTTGCATCCTCCAAGCCAGCGATCATGCGCAGCACCGTGGACTTGCCGCAACCGGATTCGCCGAGCAAGACCACGAACTCGCCCTGCTCCACCGTCAGATCGAGTTCCTGCACCACACTCACGCTGCCAAAGCGCTTGCTCACGCCCTGGAGTTGCAGACCGTGGACGGGGGAGCTCATGGTGTGGCCTTCGATGGGTAGTAAGGGAAGATGGAAACTACCAATGTACTGCTGTCATGCCGGACTCGAGGAGCCTGCCCCGGACTCCGATCCGGGGGCATCCATGCAGTGGGGCCCATGGATTGCGGATCTAGTCCGCAATGACAAACCGACGATTAACTGGTACTTTTTCAATTTCGATCTCCCTAAAGGAAGGACGGGAACGGCAGGTCGGTGTCTTTGCTAAAGACGTCGTCAAAGCCGCGTTCGTAGTGGTACTCCATGTCGTCCTTGTTGTCGGGGAAGACAAACTTGCCGCCGACCTGCCAGGTGAAGGGCTTGAACTTGTACTTGAGGCGGTCCTTCTTCATGTTCCACAGCATCGTGATTTCGGCCGGGTCTGCCATGAAGTTGGACCAGATGTCATGGTGGTAGGCGATGACCACCTTGCAGTTCAGCGACTCGCCCATGCGCAGGATGTCCGACGAAGTCATCTTGTCGGTGACACCGCGCGGGTTCTCGCCGTAGCTGCCCAGGGCCACATCGATCTGGTGCTCGTTGCCGTGTTTGGCGTAGCCGTTGGCGTAGTGCGAATCGCCGCTGTGGTAGAGGCTGCCACCGGGTGTCCTGAAGAGGTAGTTCACCGCCACGTCGTCCATATCCGGTGGTAGCTTGCCCTTGGCGGTCTGGCCGGCCGGAATCGTTAGCGCCATGGTGCGGTCAAAGGCTTCGAGCACCACAATCTCGACGTCGCCCACCTTGACCACGTCACCGGGTCGAACCGTGGTGATGCGCTCACGTGGCACGCCCCACTTGAGCCAGACATCGGTGCTCGATTGCGGGCCAATGAAGGGCACGGTGTCGGGGCAATTCTTCAGCACAGCGGCGGCGACATTGATGTCGATGTGGTCGTTGTGGGTGTGCGTGGACAGGATCGCGTCAACCTGGCGGATCGCGAAGGGGTCGATCACAAAGGGCGAGACGCGCAGATTGCGCTGCAGTTTGACGCAGCCGGTCATGCGCGCCATCTGGTGATGCGGGTCCATCAGCGGGTTCTTCATGGAGCGCTTGCCGGTGCCGCACCAGAGGTCGACACAGATGTTGGTATGGCCCTCGGTCTTGAGCCAGATGCCGGTGCAGGCCAGCCACCACATGGCAAAGGTGCCGGGTTTCACCTCCTCGCGCTCTATCTCTTCATTGAGCCAGCTTCCCCACTGCGGAAAGGTGCTCAGGACCCAGGATTCCTTGGTGATTTCGTCTACTTTTGCCAATTTCTTTTCCTCTTAGCTGTTCCGGTTTCCATCGCGCGCAACGAACACAAACGATCAATTCGATCTGAATATCAAGATAAACCCTATTATTATGAGCATACACAAACACCTTAATCGTCATTTTGATCTTTTTCATCTTTTATTGCGCAAGATCAAGTCTGTGCAAGGGGACGCCGGTAGGGGACAACACGCATAGCGCTCCAGGCAAATACCCCTACGATAGACATCACAAAAGTTCAATTTTTCGAGGAATCCTATGACCCAGCGTGCAGCACGATTTGCCTCCCATCCTGTCACGCGGCTCATTCCGGTGGCCGCCGCCATACTCCTGAGCGCCTGTGCCAGCCCACCCGGTGCCGGGGATGCACGCACCGCCACCATTGTGCGCACCGCCAACGGCGTGCCCCACATCACAGCGGGAGACCCTGAGACCCTGGCCTACGCCATGGCCTACGCCTACGCGCAGGACAACGTTTGCATGACCGCCAACCAACTGGTCACCGTGCGCGGCGAGCGCTCGCGCTACTTTGGCGGAGCAACGCCGGGGCTGCTGGCGCGGCGCATGCTGCCCAATGAACAGGTTGACTTCTTTATTGCTGCCCACATGGACGATGCGGCGCTGGAGCGTGTCTGGGC
>Ga0163199_1000291_pt1 | contig 31724 bp, 30 predicted proteins | sample PL_2010_150m_FD_113537 | JGI IMG/M metagenome (GOLD analysis project Ga0163199, IMG submission 113537) | Freshwater microbial communities from Powell Lake, British Columbia, Canada to study Microbial Dark Matter (Phase II) - PL_2010_150m | ecosystem: Environmental > Aquatic > Freshwater > Lake ...
CGATTTCCGCCTGTGGCCGCTTGCGCATACTCAGCCCATAGGCGGCGTTCTGGAAAACGGTCATCCACGGAAACAGCGAATGTCCCTGGAACACCATGGAATTGCCCGGCCGGCCGGCCGTCGGTGCGCTCACCTCGACGCTGCCCGAGGTCGGCGTGTCGAGGCCGGCAAGAATCCGCAGCAGCGTCGTCTTGCCACAACCGCTGGGACCCACGATCATGAAGAAGCAACCGCTGGGAATGTCGAGCGAGACATCGTCGAGGGCCGTCACCGGACCGTGGCCGGTCAAGAACGTCTTGGTCAGATTGCGCAGACGGATCTTGACCGGTGGGCCTCCGGCAGTTTCCGGCGAATCCGCTGTGAGTTGGGCGGCTCCCATATTCGCCCTAATCCTTCGCGGCCATCGGCTTGTAGGGACCGAGAACTTTCAGGGCTGCGTCGACGAAGGAATGATCGAGCACCTGATCGACCGTAACATTGCCTTTGACCAGGCCTTCATCCTTGTAGAACTGCAGATCGTTCTTCAGGCTTGCCTCGTGCACCTTGCCATCGGGATTGCAGCCATGCGGCGTAATGGCGCGATATACGGCGGGGTCCTTGATCTTGGTGTATTCGGTCAGGATAGCGATCACCTCCTTGGCATTCGGACCGGCGAGCTTGCCATCCTTGAGGGCATCGTTGTAGTCGCGGGCGGCGCGCAGATAGGCGCGCATGAAGCCCTTCGCCGCCTCCGGATTATCCTTGATAAAGGCGTCCGAATACAGCACCACCGCCAACTGGTGATTCGGATAAATCACGTCGTCGCCCATGACGCGCACCGCGGCGCCGCTTTGCACCGCGCGAGTGGCCGAGGGCTCAGTGGTCATGGCGGCATCCACCGCCTTGTTCTGCAGCGCCATCACATGCTGTGGAAAGCCGAGAAAGACCCGCTCGACGTCGCCATACTTGAGACCGGCCTTCTTCAAGGCCTCGTTCAGGGTGGAGGTCGAGGCGCTGCCGTTGGCGCTACCGGCGATCTTCATGCCCTTCAGGTCCTTGAGTGTCTTGAAGCGACCGCTGTCGACCAGATCCTTGCGCACCAGGAGCGGTTGAAAGCCATAGCCCGGCGGAGTCGAACCCTTGTCGGCGACTATCTTGATGCCAATGCCGCGCGCGACCGCATTGTACAAGCCCACCGACACCGAGCCGGCGCCCACTTCAAGCTGACCATTGCCAAGCGGCGCGACCATCTTGGCGCCGGAATCGAAGGCAACAAAATTGACCTCGATCCCTTCCTGCTTGAAATAGCCCTTCTTGTCGGCGATGAAAAAACCCGCATCACTGCTGGCATTGACCAGCCCGATCCGCACCACCACCGAGTCCGCGGCCTGCGCCGCATGCATAGCGCCCCACAGCAGCGCGGCCGTCAGTGCCGGCCAAAATCTTTTTGTCTTCATCGTTGTCTCCTCCATTGAAATTAACTGATTCCCACCGTCAGGTGTCGAGTTGCGCCGGCATTTCCGCCGTGCAGGACTCAAAGCCCGTTTGCAACGAAACGCTATCGAGATTGCGGCCGATGAAAACCATCCGCGTGCAACGCCTTTCTTCCGGCCGCCAGGGCCGCTGGTAATCGCCTTCGAGCAGCCTATGCACGGTCTGAAACACCAAGCGACGGTCCTCTCCGCGGACATCGATGATGCCTTTGCCGCGCAGGATGTCGGCGCCCTTGCTGGTCACCAATTCGCCCAGCCAGTCGCTGATCCGAACGCCGTCCATTGGCGTCCCGGCGCTCAGGGAGATGCTGTGAATGTCGCTGTCGTGCCGATGATCATGCCCATGCTCGTGGCAGCATTCGTCGTCATGCATATGCCTTGCATCCTCGGCGGCCGCCATGAAATCCGGTTCCAGCGACAGAACGCGCGCCATGTCGAAAGCGCCGCGCCCCAGCACCTTGGCCAGATCCACATTGGCGCGTTGCGCACGATGGACCGGGGCCAGCGGGTTGATGGTTTTCAAGCGCGACTCGATCGCGCGCAATTCGTCGTCGCCGACCAACTCGATCTTGTTGAGGACGATTTGATCGGCGAAGGCGATTTGTTCGACCGCCTCGCGGCTGTCGGCCAGGCGCGGCAGGACGTGCCTGGCGTCGACCAGCGTGGTGACGGAATCGAGATAGGTGCGCGCCTGCAAGTAGTGGTCGACGAAAAACGTCTGGATCACCGGACCCGGGTCCGCCAGGCCTGTCGTCTCGACGATGATCGCGTCAAATTTGCCGCCCTTCGCCAGCAGACCGTGCAGGGTACGAATCAGGTCGCCGCGCACAGTGCAGCAGATGCAACCGTTGTTCAACTCGAACAACTCTTCGTGGCTGCTGACGATCAGATCGCCGTCGATGCCGACCTCGCCGAACTCGTTGACGATCACGGCATAACGGCGGCCGTGGTCCTCGGAAAGGATGCGGTTCAACAGCGTGGTCTTGCCGGCCCCGAGATAGCCGGTGAGTACTGTTACCGGGATGCGCTCCTCCCGGGCCGGCACGACGGTTGTCATCGCGACATGTGAAGAATCTACCATGCCCACGCTATAGCCACGGCATCAGGGATGCGTGGATCACGTCCGGCACGCCTTCGTTGCCGACCGAGCGGATCGCCAGATCCACGTCATTCAGGCCGAACTTGTGGGTCGTAACTTTCTCCAGGGGGAAGCGATGCGACGCCAGCTGCGCGAGCGCAAGTTCGCAGGCACGATAGCTATGGCCGCGGGCGCTCTTCAAGGTGATGAATTTCAGGGTGACCTTGCCGATCGGGAAGTTCGGGAAATCCCCCATTTCACCCTGCATCACCATCACCCCGGCCTTGCGCTTCAAGGCTTCCACGCCGAGCAGGATCGGGAAGGTTCCGGCGCCCGCGGTGCAATCGAGCACCACATCGACGCCCTTGCCGCCGGTGATTTCCATGATGCGCTCCAGCGGATCTTCCTTCTGCACATCGATCACGTGGTCGGCACCGAGCGCCTTGGCCACTTCCATGCGGGCTGCATCCTTGGAGGTACCGGTGACGATGATGCGCGCCGCGCCGGCCTGTTTGCAGATCACCGTTTGCGACAATCCCTGCTGGCCCGGTCCCTGGATCAGCACCGTACTGTCATAGCCCACGCCGCCGTCGAAAAGCGACCATTCGATGCCGTTCGCCATCGGCGTAACCAGCCCGGCCAATTCCGCGGTGACGCCGTCCGGCACTTTATGCACCACCGAATTCCACGGCAAGTAGGCGTATTGCGCAAAGCCTCCCCAGAGGTGCGGTGGCTTGTCGGAGCTGGTGTAGCCGTAACGGATGCCGTCGGGGTTGTAGCGCCAGTCGGTATTTTCGCAATGGCGGTACTCGCCGCGGTGGCACCATTCGCATTTGAAGCAGCCGACGTAATGCTCGACAAACACCAGGTCGCCTTCCTTGAAGCCCTTGCGCTGGGTGAATTCCCTGCCCGCCTTGGCGATGATGCCGATGTTCTCGTGGCCCATGATCACCGGGCCCCTCGCCAGCGGCTGCTTGTACATCTTGACATCGGTGCCGCAGATGCCCGCCACCTCCATCTTCAGCAGCGCACCGTCGGCCGGAATTTCCGGCATCGGAAACTCACGGATCTCGATCTTGCTCGGACCTACCTTTACCGCCGCCAGCACTTGTTCCACAGGTGTACTCCTCGATATTGTCGTTCGTCGTCCCGACGCCGGCTCATCGGCCAGTCAGCCCGCGCGCATGCTCGAGCGTGGCGAAGCTGCGCGGCGCGGCGCACATCAGATAACGGTAGCCTTCGGCAATGACGCGCTCGGCATTCGCCGGGCTTACGTGCGGATGGCCGACGATCACGTCGTGCTGTTTGCAGATCGATACCACCTGGGCCATTGCGTCGAGCACCGCCTTGTGTTCGGTCTGCCGCGGATAACCGAGTTCCTGGCTCAGATCGCCTTCGCCGATCAGCACCGCGCCGATACCGGGGACGTTCTTGAGCATGTCGGACAGGTTTTCGATGCCCAGCGTGTCCTCGATCTGCAGCACCACCAGGATCTCGCCGTGCCGGACCAGCGGCCAGACATCAGCGCGTTCATAGTATTCCTGCTGGCTGACGCCCCAGTAACGCGCAGCCTGCATCGGGCCGTCGCCGCGGATGCCGGCCGGTTCATACAGCGGCTTGTTCTTCAGGCGCGGATAGCGGCAGGCGGCGACCGCGTTGTAGGCTTCTTCGACGCTGCTGACATGCGGCCAGACGATGCCGTAGCAGCCGAGGTCCAGCGCCTGTTTGGCGAGGAACTGGTTCTTCTCGACGCCGTTGGCGGGAATGCGCGCGGTCGGCGTGACGGCCGGCGCCGGCGACCCGGACTTGACTATCTGCCCGCGATTCAGCAAGTACTGGAGGCTGTCGCGCAGGGCCTTGATGTCCCAGCCGCGATGTTCGCCCTCAAAGACGATGCCGTCGTATTTCGAGCCCTGCAGTTCGACCGCGGTTTCTACCTCGCAGGGTGCAAACAGGGTGAAGGAATGCTGGCCGGCTTCGAGGGCGCGAATAATGCCGTTGAGGCGGGGAAGCGTGGACATGCGGGTCTCCTCAGGGTGCTATGGCCGCGCGATCCGCCACGCGCCGGTGGTGCAATGATCAGACGGGAGCACCCCCTCCGTTCATGCCGGACTTGTCAAAGCCATTGTATGAGCAAATCCGGGTGCGGGCAACAACAAATGAAACGACGTTCCGTATATCAGCACGACCTCGCAGGGTGGCCGCGCAGCGTCAGCAAGGCATCCAGTCGCGGATACACGCGCCGGGCGTTGCCCTCGAATATTTTGTAGCGATTCTCGTCGCCAAGGCCGGCGAGCTGGTCGATATAACGCTTGGTATCGTCGAAGTTGTGGCCGGTTTCCGGATCGATGCCGGGTACCGCGCCCAGCATTTCGGAGGCGAACAGGATGTTGTCGATCGGCACCACCTTGGTCAGCAGTTCGATGCCCGGCAGATGATAGACGCAGGTATCGAAATAGACGTTTTGCATCACATGCTCGGCCAGCGGGGTCTTTTGGATGCTCAGGCTGAGGCCGCGATAACGCCCCCAGTGATAAGGCACCGCGCCGCCGCCATGCGGAATCACGAATCTCAGGGTGGGGAACTCCTTGAACAGATTGCCCTGAATGAGCTGCATGAAAGCCGCGGTGTCGGCATTGATGTAATGCGCGCCGGTGTGGTGGAAATTCGGATTGCAGCACGAAGTGACGTGGATCATCGCCGGCACGTCGAGTTCGCACAGTTTCTCGTAGATCGGATACCAGTGGCGGTCGATCAGCGGCGGATCGGTCCAGTAGCCGCCTGACGGATCTGGATTCAGATTCACGCCGACGAAGCCGAGCTCATTGACGATGCGCTCCAGCTCGGGAATGCAGTTCCGCGGCGAAACGCCGGGAAACTGCGGCAGTTGGCCGACGCCGACAAAGTTGTCCGGCAGCAGCGTGCACAGGCGATGGATCAGGTCATTGCTGACCGTCGCCCACTGCTTGCCGACGGCTTCGCTACCAACGTGATGCGCCATCCCGGCGGCGCGTGGCGAGAAGATCGTCAAATTGCTGCCGCGCTCTCTTTGCAGCCTGAGTTGCGGCTCGACGCTCTTGAGCAGCGCGTCGTCGCTGATGCCCAGATCCGTCGACACGGGCCGGCGGGCAGGATCGGCGAGCCCGGCGAGCTGCCTGTCGCGAAACAGGTGAAGCGCCGCCGGCTCGGTGGTGTAATGGCAGTGGATATCAATGATCATGCTGTGACGGACCCCTGGGACGGCGAGGAAACGGCATCGAGGAATTCCAGCAGGCGGGCCGCGCTGCGCGCTTCGGTCTGGTCGGCGATCGGCACATCCCAGTATTCGGAGCGCGGCAGGCATTCTTCCAGATAGCGCGCCGCCGCGGTTGAATGCGAAGCGTCCTTGCCGGGGAGGATCAGGGCCGGAATGTCGAGCCGCATCAGATCCTCAGGTTCCGCGCCCGGCGCCGTATCCCGGTCGATCAGGGTGCGCCCCATGCTGGCCACGATGAGCTTGTATTGGTCGACGTTCTGCTTGGCGAACACCGTGGCAAACTGCGCATCCCGCGCGATCACTGAAGCCCACGGCCCGCCGCGCGGGTCTGCGCCGAAAGGTTTGCCCTCCTTGCTGACCAGCGCGACCACCTGTTCCAGCCCATGCTGATGCACGTACGTCAGATGCTCGGCAAAGCGCTGGTGCGCGGTAAGGCGGTATCTGGCGCCGCCGACCGGCCAGTAGAGCACCATGCTGAGGGTGACTTCAGGATAGGCCACGGCGAACGCCAGCACCGGGCAACAGCCCTGGCAACCGCCCATCAGATGAGCTTGCGGAATGTTCAAATGATCCAGCAAGCCCTTGCCTTGCGCCACATAATCCGCCCAGCCCACGCGCTCTATCCGCCCGCCCGACTCGCCGGTCTCGCGTCTGTCGAAGACGATGCAGGCATACTTTTTCGCCAGGTGTTCGAGTGGTTTGGTGCGGGCATACACACCTAGCGACGACCACATCTCCAGGGTCGCATTGAAGCCTCCCGGCGAGAACATCAGCAATGGCGCCCCAGTGCCGATCACTTCATAACGCGTCCTGATACCGTCGATTTCAATGATGGGCATGATGGAATTCGCTTAAAGTTTGACGGCGGGTTTGACAGGAACCGCACCTTTGATCTGGCGCGCCGCGCGCACGTCGCCGGCGTATGCCGAGATTGCATCCAGCGCGATGCGGGCGACATTGGCGTAATTCTCGTTCTCGGAATCGATGGCGCTGGCCGCATAACCGATCGCGGCATGCGCCATGCGCATCCGCCCATCGAGCCAGGGACCGCCGCCGAAGCCGCCGATGACAGGAATCGACACCGCGGCCACGACCGCAGCGCCGGCCACGGCGCCGGAGTTGGTGAAGTCGAGCAGCGACGCGCCGGCGCCTTCCAGGCGCTTGGCCTCATCCATCAGTCGCGCCGTCATCGCCTCCGTCACCAGCGCGCCAGGCTTGGAGGCGGCAGCATACGGAATTCCGTATTGCAGCGCGGTCTGCGGCGTGATCCCGAACTGCGCGAAGACCGGAATCCCGGCACGGGCGATCTCGCGCACCGCTTCCGGAAAATCGGCGGCGCCGTCCAGCTTGACCATGTCGACGCCCGCCTCCTTGACCAGCCGGATCGCTGCCCGCACCGCGGCCGCAGTGCCTTCCTGGAGTGGGCCGTAGGGAAAGTCGCAACTCACCAGCGCCCGCTTGACGCCGCGCCGCACCGCCTTGCAGACCACCAGCATTTCGTCCAGGGTGATCTCCAGAGGATTCGGATGGCCCCACAGATTGATGCCCACCGTGTCGCCGACCGATACGATGTCGACACCGGCGCGGTCAACGATTTGCGCCATCTGATAATCCCACGCGACCACGCCGACGATCTTCGTCCCGTCGCGCTTCATCTGCTGCAGGGCCGGCACGGTCACCGAAGTTTCTTTGGAATCCATGATCTTCCTTATTGAACACGGCGCGTTGCGCCGTAAACCTGGCTTCGGTCGCAAGTACCGTTCAGCCTCACGCCACGCGATCCCGGGTACCCTGCGCGAACAATTCTTCCACGCCGAACGGACGGCAGATGATGCCCTGCTCTGCGGCATAGCGCATCACCGCCTCTATCATCGGCCGATTCGGCTCAACGCCGTAGGGCAGCGGATCGGCGCCGGTAATTTCCATGACCCGCCGATAGCGTTGGTCGTTCGCCGACGGCTCGGCGATCTGGTTGTCTTTCAGGTGCTCGACATAACGGCGCTTGGCCTCGGCGAATATATCGAAGATCTCGGCCGCCAAACCGGGGTGCGCGGCCAGCAGTTCGTCCCGCACAACCAGAGTATGGTTGATCGGATAATAGCCGCTCGCCCGCAGCGCCGCAAATCCGGCCGCCTTGGCATTCGGGATCAGCGGCTGCACGTCGGGGTGCTCGAGCGTCACGCCGATTGCCGCGGCAATCTCGCCCGAGGCCAGCATCTCCTCGAGCTTCCTGCCCTTTTCGATAGCCACCACGTTGGCCGGCGCCTGGTATTCGGCCACGTGCTCATCACCGGAGAGTACCCAGGTGATCTTCGAGAGGTCGACGGCGTGCTCATGCTGCAGTACGGCGCGCGCCCATACCCCGGTCGTCACGGTATAGCCGCGATTGACGCCGACCTTCCTGCCCTCCAGATCCTTGGGGTTGCGTATCCCGAGCGTGGTGTTGTGCACGATGGCGCCATGATGAAAGGCGCGCACCAGAAAGATCGGTAGTGCCGTGAAACGCTTGCCATTGGCGCGAGCGCACAGGTAGGTGGTCATCGCCATCTCGCTGATGTCGAACTCGCTCCCGCGCACCATGCGGCGGAAGACCTGGATGATGGACGGCACCTCCTCGAATTCGAATTCGAAGCCTTGTGGCCTGACCAGGCCGTCCTTGAGCGCCGACGTATGGCCCAGGGTCTGGATGGCGGTTTTCAGCTTGAGGGCCATTACAGTATTCTCTCCACTAATAGACGTTAAGCGCGGCGCCGACTCAACAACAGTCGCAGTCGTATCCGTCGGGTCCGGCCAGCGACTTCATCAGCCAGGCATAGGGCAGATCGTCATCGACGACTTCCGCCACCGGCTTGAACAGCTTGAAATGATGCCGCGTCGCGTCCCCGGTCCAGAACACCACCACGGTTTCGACTGGCGGACATCCAGGGACCGCGCACGCGATTTCGGTCACCATGATCACCGCCTCCCCCGGCAGCTTGAAGCGCTGGCGCGTCCACTCCTTGACCCGGTCCAGGGCCTGATAGTGGCCAGCAACTTTCCTGGTCGCACCTATCATGGCCGAACCGGCGTCACACCGAGGTTACCGGCACCCCTTCATACGCCATCAAGGCCTCCTTGGCGGCATCCTTGAAGGCGACATCGGGCGGCAGCACCAGCGACGCCGAACGCACCCGGTGCGTCGCGGGATCGGTTCCCGGCGGTGCCATGCCCTTCTTCACCGCCTCGACAGCCTTCTTCAAACGATGGCGCGCCATGATGATGCCGTTGTCGGTCGATACCAGATTCTCCCTGCTGCGATCGGCGATCGGCCCCATGCTCTCTTGCAGCGAGGCATCCTGCATGGCGATTCCCTCGATCCCGCTATAACTCACCCCGGCCTTCTGGGCGGCGCGATCCATCAGGTAGTCGTTGTCCTTGTTTTGCACCGGAATGAAGGTGCCGGGAATCAGCTTGACGTGGATACCGTGGCCGTCGTTCATTGCCTGGACTTCCGTATCGGTCAAATCTCGCATTGGATGATAGTCATAACTCCACGCCCAGCAGGTTTCATCATCGATGGGTATCCAGAAGTGGCCATGAATCGGATGATCGCCGCGCGGCGGAATGGCGGTGAAACTTGGCATCACCCACTGAGTGATGCGCCAGTAATAATTGCCGTCTTCGGCATTGCGGCGGGCACCGATCAAGAGGCCCCCTTCGGATTCCACCACCTCGAACTTTACCTGGAAGTCCTGCAGGTTGTATTTGTTGCCCTTGGCACCCTTGAACAGCGGATCGCGCTCCAGCGCACCGCTATGCAGGAACGACACATGGCTCGAATCGATCCCGCCTTCCATGGCCTGCAGATAGTTGCATTCCTGATGGCGCTTGGAAATGAAGCGGCGTTCGGCGCTGACCGTGGCAAACTCAAACTCGGGGAGCTCCGGCTGAAGTTCCGGCGGGCCCATGTAGGTCCACAGGATGCCGCCGCGCTCAACCATCGGATAGGACTTCAGCTTGATCTTTTTGCAATAGCCGCTTTCCACCGGTTCCGAGGGCACATCCACGCACTGCCCGGTGGTGTCATACTTCCAGCCATGATAGGGGCAGCGCAGGCCATGCTCCTCGTTGCGGCCGAACCACAGCGAAACGCCGCGATGGGCACAGAACTCGTCGGTGAGGCCGAGCTTGCCGGCGGTGTCGCGAAAGGCAATCATGCGCTCGGACAAGAGTTGGACGCGCACCGGCGGACAGTCGGCCTCGGGCAACTCGGTCGACATCAACGCCGGTATCCAGTAGCGGCGAAACAGCTCGCCCATCGGAGTGCCGGCGCCGGTCTGGGTCAGCAATTCATTCTGTTCGCGTCTGGTCATTTCAAGTTTCCTCATTAGTTCGTCGTCGGTCAAACTCCACATGCCCGCCGGCACGACCAACAGAGCGTGACCACAGTTAAAACTCTATGTTCTTTTATACGGAACGCTGTTCCTAATAACAAAATTAAGATATCATCTGCGGCCTTGGACTGTCAATGCTCGGCATTGCGCAGGCAGACCTAGACATTCGCATTCCCCAATATTTACCCGCCGAAGCGACAATCACGATGGCCGACGGAATCGATTTCAACACCCTCAAGCTGCTCGAATTGTGCGACGCCGCCGACGTCGCGTCCAACGCCGTCCTCAAGGTCGAGAAGAACGGGCTCAGCCTGGCGGTATTCAACCTCGACGGCGAGTTCTACGTCACCGACGATCAATGCACCCATGGGCCAGGCTCCTTGTCTGAAGGGTTTATCGAGGGTGACGTGATCGAGTGCGACTTTCATAACGGCGCTTTCAACATTCGCACGGGTGAAGTCGTGACGCCGCCGTGCATGATCCCGCTGCGAACCTATGCGGCGCACGTGGTGTCCGGCAAGGTCTGCATCGACCCCGAGCAACCGTCGCTTGCGCTTGGTCCGATGAAGCACTGTCCGAAGCAGGGGTGACTTAACGTTTCGCTGCATCTTCAGCGCACCACAACCAGCATCGTTCCAGCCACTCCCAGGCCCGCCGCAAGCAGCACCGCAGGCGTCAGCTGCTTGAACGAGCGGGTTATCAAGACCGTGAGTACGATGGTCGCGAAGGCTTCCAGCGAGCTGATCACGGCCACCCGCGAGATACTGCTGTGGCTCAGGGCCACGAAGTAGAAGAGCTGCCCCGCTGAACTCAACACGCCGCTCGCGAGCAGCCACGGATTGAACGTGGTGAATGTGCTGCGCAGCGCCAACCGGTAGCCGGCGACGAACTGCGCCATCAAGACGAACATCACTGCGCCGACCACGGACCCGAGCATGGTGCCGAACGCCGCGTCTGGCATCAGATTCAACCCCTGCTTGCGCGCCACGTAGCCGACTGCGTAGGCCAGGGCCGACACCGGCCCGTAGAAAAATCCCAGCTTATGCAGGCTTGCGCCCCAGGATGCCGCCACCGCGGCGGACCCATCCGCCCGCGGCAGGCCGCGTGTGCTGAGCGCCTGCCTGATCAGGATGCCGAAGCCGGCGCCAATCAGCAACATGCCGACCAGCATGGTGAGATCGAACGCCTCGCCCAGCAACAATACTCCGAGCAGCACGGAGAACAGTGGGTTGAGCCGCTTTACGGCCGAGGCCCGCATCGCGCCCAAATGCTGGACCGACGCGTAATGGAATACTCGTCCGATGAAGATCGTCAGTATGCCGGCGCCGGCAAACCACAGGACGGCGTTCAGGTTGATCACCGGCCAGCCTTGTTGCATGCCCTGGACAAGCCAGATCGCGCCGGCAATTCCCGTCGTCAGCAGGATCGACAGGAAGACTCCGTTGTCCTGCCGCTCGGCCCCTGCGCCGAGCATGATGGTCACATTCGCGGCAGCAAAGCAGCAAGCCGACAGTAGCGCCACCCATTCACCCATGGCCGCACCGGATCGCCTCCGAACACCAACTCGAAGCGCAGTTCAAGCAGCGCGGGCCGACGCAACGCCGGGAACCTGCGCGGGAATCAGGAATATGAACAAGTTGGCGATCACGATGGTCACTGCCAGAAAATAAAACGTGCTCATCAGTCCAAACTCGTCTGCCATGACGCCGCCGATGATTGGTCCGATCGATGCTCCCAGTGCCTGAACACCGAACAATACACCGATGCTGGTGCCGCCCATGTTCTTCGGCGTCGCCTCCAGCAGCCATGCCTGCAGCACCGGCCGGATCGCATAGAGGAAGAAGCCGAGCACCGCAATGAACAGAACGAAGGCCGAGGAGCGCCCGGCAAAGGCCATGAACGTCAGCACCACGGCGGTCATTGCCATGCTGGCCATGATAATGCGCCGGCGGCCCATGGAATCGGATACATGCCCGGCGATCGGCGCTGCGGCAAAGCCCGCCGCCTGCAGCATGAACATGCAAGCGCCAACCCAAAGCGGCGAATAGCCCATCTCGTAGGCCAGAAACACCGGCAGAAACGTCAGCAGGGTGGCCTGAGTCATCGAACGGAACGCCGAACTCGTCGCCAGCAGAATCAGGGTGCGATTGCGGAACAACCCGCGCAGTCCCTGGGCATACTCGCCGAGACGTTGACCTTCTGGCGCGCTGGGGACGCGCTTCGTCTTGCGGCCGAACTTCAACGTCCCCATGTAGGCCAGGATCAGTAGCGACATGATGGCCGCCGGCGCGGCATTCACCACCACGATCTCGCGCCAGGTAAACGTCGCCAGCAAGGCGCCGATAGCCAGGGGCGCCAGCGCGTCGCCGGCGTTGCCGCCCATGCCGTGCAACGACAGCACCAGACCCTTGCGGGTCGGATAGCGCTGCGCCAGCGTGGGTATCGCAGTCGGATGCCAGAGGTTGTTGCCGATACCGACCATCGAAACGCAGACCAGCAGCATCACATAGCTATACGTAAAGCTCATCAGCAAGTAGGGAAAGCCGACCCAGAACAGGGACAGCGCCATCAGGAATCCCTTCTTTCCGACGGTATCGACCAGCATGCCGCCGGGAACATTGGAAACCGCGCCGGCAATATATTGGCAGGTCATGACCAGGCCGATCTGACTGTAGCTCAGGCCGAGTTCCTTGCCGATCAGCGGAAGCAGCAAGTAGAAAGTCGCGGGATACCAGTGGGTCAACGCATGGCCGATGGAAATCAGCCAGACGTCGCGAAACGATGTCTCGGGCGCTGCGTCCTCGGAAACTGCGTTGCTGCTCATGGCTGATCCTGATTCATCTGGCGCGGGACCGGCACAGAAATTATTTCCGGTTGCCCTTGAGCACGATGTCGTCGTAGAGCTTGCTCCACTTTTCCATTTGACTCAACGTCACCGCGGGATCGATCAAGGTCAGCTTCATGTTCTTCAGCGGCGACTCTACGGCGATATTGGTCGGCACATAATCCATCGCTGCCAGGATCTTCTGCGCTTCCGGCGACAACATGAAATCATAAAACAGCAATGCAGCATTTGGATGCGGCGCGTGGCGGGCGATGCCGATTCCGTTGGCTCGGGCGATTGCCGGCTCCAGTACCAGCCAGTCGATCGGCACGCCTTTCTTGCGGGCCGCTTCGGGCATGTAGTTATACATGGTCAGTGCCAGCGTGACCTCGCCGGAACCTACCATGTTGTTGAGCAAGGTATGTCCCTTGCGCACCGAAATGCCGTTGGTCGACACGATCTCCTGAAACAGTTTCAATCCTTTGGCCTCGCCCATTTCGGTGACGGTCGCGGCAAACCAGTCGAAATCCTCCTTCTCGATGCCGAGCTTGCCCTTCCATTTCGGATCGAGCAGGTCCGTGAAGCTTTTCGGCAATTCCTCCTTCTTCAACTGATTGGTGTTGTAGGCCTGTACGAACACGGTCAGCAGCGTCGCCGCCCATTCCCGATGCGCCGGCACGGCGCCAGGTCGAAGATCCTTCAGCAGCGGACTGTTCACCGGCTGCAACACTTTCTCAAGATGCATCGCCTCCATCTCCGGCGCGCTGATATGAATCGCGTCTACGTCATAGCGCTTGGCCGCGGTCTCGGTCAGCGTTCTTTGCAGGACCTTATCGGTCCCGGCGCGCCACACCTTGACCTTGATGCCGTATTTCTTCTCGAAAGGTCCGGCCAGGGCCTGAATATCCTTTTCCGCGATCGATGTGTAGAAGGTGAAGGTGCCCTCCTTTTGCGCCGCGGCAACCAGCTTCTGGGTCCGGTCGGCGCCCTCGTAGGTCAACAGCGATGCGTCCTGGGCCGCGCCGGGCAGGGCGATCGCCAGCGCTGCCAGTGCAAGCCCGACCCGTTGCAGGAGGGAGTTCGGGTTCATGTTGTTCCTTTCATGTACCGTGCCACCAGTTCGGCCGTCAGCGTCACGGCCGGGTCGTATTCCGGGGCATCCTCAAGCTGCTCCAGATCGTTCAGTCCGAACTTTTCGTAAATCCGGTTGATCGCCGAAATCAACCGCACCGGTTGCGCCGGATCGGCATTGAAATGCTGATGAATGGTGTTCGGCGGAATGTAGATCACGTCGCCCGCTTCCCATTCGTAGCGCTTGACCTCGTCCTGCGCTTTCCAGTGGTAGGTGTCGGTGATTTCCACGTCGCAGTCCTGATGCAGGTCGTAACCCCGGCCTTCGAGTACATACAGGCACTCTTCCGCCAGATGCCGGTGCTTTCCCGACTTGCTCCCCGGCGGGATGATCTGCATGTAGGCATCGACCGATTCCATCCGCGTATTCATCTGCTCGTTCAACAAATGCTTGAGCAAACCCTGGCGTGCCATTTCCCACGGCATTTCGCTTGGATGCACCACCTTCTTGCGCTTGGCATTGCGCGTCGGCGCCGCCGCCGCGTCATCCAGCAGGCCCTGATAAAGTTTTTGATTCTCCGTGCCCGTCATCCAGGCCTTAGATTCGCCCCATGCCATTTTCTGATCCCTCTTGTCGTCTTCGTTGAATCAACCCGGCGCTTACTTCGGGTGGTTGCAGTTTTCCTCGAAATGCCTTGGTTCGAAACCGACACCTCCTTCGGTCGGCTCTGTCGGCCGCGGAATCACCTGCTTCTGGAACAGCAGGTTCATGAACATCATCATCGGTTTGGGCTTCATCACGAGCGCCCGCGCCGGTTTCGCCGGATCCTTGTTGAAGTGCTGATGCACGCAATTGTTGTGCACGATCGCCACGTCGCCGGCATCCCAGTCGTAGCGAATGCCGTCATGGATCTCGTACCCGGTGCCGTCGAGGATGTAAAACGCGGCCTCGTTGACGTGGCCGTGCTTCTGGGTGCGGCCGCCCGGGGCATACTCTTCCAGATGCACATGCAGGGTCTGGGTCATGCCGTCGACCGGTTCGACGAAGTGCTTGCTGAACGATTGCGGCCCATCCTGGAATTTCATCTCGGTGCCCTTGATGACGCGCGGCATGGCGCGCAACCGGGTCAACTCGTCCTTGAGGTTGTACGGACCGGCGATGGCGCGCAAGAACACACGGTCCTTCTTGCTGTTGTAATGTGATTCCTTGCCCATGATGCTTCCCTGTTAATAATTTGACGGCTATTTCGATTGTTTGGTGATGATCTCTTCGTAGAGTTTGCTCCATTTGTCGTTTTCATCAAGTATCACCTTGGGATCGACGAACTTGATCGGCATCTTGTTCAGGTGGGTTTCCACGTTCTTGCTGGTCGGAACAAAGTCGCGCTTGAGCAGGATCGGCTGCGCATCGCTGAGCATGAAGTCAAAATACAGGACAGCGGCATTCGGATGCGGTGCGCGCCGGGTAACGCCTACCCCGTTCGGTCTGGCGATGGCGGGCGCAATCGTGAACCAGTCAATCGGCGCACCCTTGTTCTTGAGCTGCTCGGCCTTGTAGTTGTATACGGTAAGCGCCAGAGGCACTTCGCCGGAAACCACCAGATTGGTCAGCAAGGTATGGCCTTTGCGTACCGACAGGCCGTTGGTCGAAACGATGTCGCGGAACAGCTTCAGCCCTTTGGCTTCGCCGAGTTCGCCGATGACGCCGGCAAACCAGTCAGTGTCCTCCGCCTCGATGGCCAGGCGGCCCTTCCATTTCGGGTCGAGCAAGTCCTGATAGGTCTTCGGCAATTCCGCCTTTTTCACGAGCTTGGTGTTGTAGGCCAAGGCAAAGATATTCAGGCGCGTACCGACCCATTCGCCGTGGGGCTGGATTGCCGGGGCGATCAGATCGCCGAGATACGGCGAGGCGACCGCCTGCAGCAGCTTCTCGCGGTGCAGCGACTCCATTTCCGGGCCGTTGGTTTCGATGATGTCGGCGTCGAAGCGATTCGCCTGCGCCTCGGACACGGTGCGTTGCAGCACCTTCTCGGAACCGGCGCGCCAGACCTTGACCTTGACGCCGTATTTCTTTTCAAACGCCGCAGTCAGCACCGCCACGTCATCGAGCGGGGCCGAAGTGTAGACCAGCAATTCCCCTTCCTTCTTGGCGCCGTCGACGAGGCGCTGCTGCCGGTCTGCGCCCTTGTACCCCGCGGCCGCTGCACTGCTTTGGGCGAAGGCAGTGCCGCTCAGCAAGGCGCCTGCGATCGCGCCGATCAGGATCGCCTTGAGTGTCACGTGTTTGGAGTTTTGATTAGCCATTTTCAAATCCTTTCATCACTGCGTGGATGGATATCGCGAGGCTGCTGCAGTTCGCTGGCGACTTGTTTCTGCCGCCGCCTCAATCGGCCTTTTTGCCTACGGACTGCCCCTTGAGGAATAGCTCGGACCAGAGTTTTTCCCATTTTTCGGACTCGTCCAGCATTAGCCCTGGCTCAATCAACTGGAATGGAAAATCATTCAATTCACTGCCGACCTTGGTGCTCACCGGGACGCGATGGCGTTTCTTGATCAGTTCCTGGCCTTCACGCGACAACATGAAATCGGCAAACAGCAGCGCGGCGTGCGGATGCGGCGCATTTCTGGCGACTCCGATCGCGCCGGGGCGGCCCATGGTCGGTGCCAGCGCCTTCCATTTGATCGGCGCACCCTTCTGCGCCAGACGCTCCACGGCGTGGTTATACACCGCGGCGGCGATCGGAATCTCGCCGGCGGCCACCAGTTCGGAAATCAGGGTATGGCCGGTGCGGATCTGCGGCCGGGAATCAGCCAGCTTGCGGAAGAACGCCATGCCGTCCTTTTCACCCATGCTCTTGACCAGTCCGGCGAACCAGTCGGCATCGCCGGCCTCGATGCCGATCTTGCCGGCCCAACGTGGCAGCAACAAGTCCTGATAGCTGTTCGGCACCTCCTCCGGCTTGACCAGATTTGTATTGTAGGCAATGGTGAAGAAGTTGAAGCGGTCTGCGACGTAGAGGCGGTGCTTCGGAAACGCGCTTGCCGGCATTTCCTTGAAAGCGGGACTGCTGAATTCCTCCAGGAGTTTCTCGCGTGCCAGGATCTCCATTTCGATCCCGTCGCTTTCCAACACGTCGGGCGTGAAGCGCCCGGCCCGCGCCTCGGTCAATGCGCGCTGAGTCATTTTCTCGCCGCTGGCGCGCCACATCGAAACCTTGATGTTGTATTTCTTCTCGAAGGCCTCGACAATCGGCATCGAGTCCTTTGGATTCAGGGAAGTGTAAATTGATACCGACCCTTCCTTGCGTGCACCTTCGATCAGGCGCTGCTCGCGATCGGAACCCTGGTAAAGGTAGATCGCCTTGACGGGCGACTTCGCCTGGGACAGCGCCATGCCGGGCGCCAACAGCACGCAGGCCGACAGGAATAGGTCGCGCAACGCCCGGAGCGGAAAAGTCTTCATGATTGCCTTCCTGTTGTCTTAAAGCGCCGCAGCTTTCGCCTAATGGTCGGCTGGGGTGGCGACCGATTGCCTCGGACGCACTTCGCGCTGCGGCTCAGAATTCGGTGGGACCGGTTCCTGCAATTCAGCAAGCCGGACCAATACCGGACGCAAAACGGGTCGGACTACGGCCCGTTCTGCATCCGCAGATCAGTAGTCGTGCTTGATGCCCACCGCCACGGTGCTGATATCCTGACCGGTGAAAGGCTTCCCGCCGTTAGCAAGGTTGCCATTACCGATATTGGTATAAACGGCAGAATTGCCATTAATCATTTTAGTATAGAAGGCAAACAACGTCGTTCGCTTGGAAAATACGTAGCCAGCGCCGATGTTGAACATCTTGCCATCCAACCCTGTGGTGTTGCAGGCGACATTGCCGACCATGGCACAGCTGCCGGCGCTCGCCTGACCATAGGACCCGACCAAGGTCACATTCTTGATCTTGTGCTCGCCGATGATGGCCCAGCTGTTGTGCTTGTAGCTGGCAGCCGTTCCTACCGCGCCGCCTTGTTCGTCAAACGACATGTTGGCGAAGTTGAATTCGACACGGTCCTCCTTGGAGAACTTGTATTGTGCCGTGAGACGCGTCCCCTTGTCCTTCGAAGTCGCGGCGGGATTGAGGGTGGTCGATCTCAGCTTGCTCGCCAGACTCCTGGAAAGGCCGAAAAGATTGTCATGGATCTCGTGCGCCAGCGCCAGATAGAGCCGCTCGCCCTCGTACTGCATGCCCATCGACATGACCCTGCCAGCTGAATTGCTGCCTGGCACTTCGCCCAGCGAATAATCGAAGAGTCCGGTGAATCCCTTCGTCTCGGGTGTCTCGTACCAGATGCTGTTGCCGCGGCGCAGATGGAAACTCGAGGCGGAACTGCCGGTACCAAAACCGGTTTTCGACAGGATGTTGCTGGCGGACATGAAGTTGCCACTGGTGACACCAAGCAGGCTCAAGGTGTCGCCGATCTCTTTGTAGACCGTGTCCATGGAGCCGAGCTTGACGGTGCCGAAACTGCCCGTCATGCCGACAAAAGTGTTGCGACTGAACAAGGCGCCGGCGGTGCTGGAAGAGTTCGTACCGTCATCCACGCCGAAGCCCATTTCCAGTTGAAAAATCGCCTTGGTGCCGCCCCCGAGATCCTCTTTGCCGCTGATCCGCAGGCGGGAGTTTGGTGAGTCCATCGACAGCCCGCTCTGGTCCGCGGCAGTCGTGGCTGGAACCGCAGTCAAGGTGCTCATGGCGGCAGCCGGGGTACCCGCAGGCGTGGCGCCGGAGACCTTGGCGTTTACAATCTCCGGATACAGCCTGCCGGAGATCGTCACGTTGCTTTGCGCCTGCGCCATGAGCGGCATGGCGAATACTCCGGTGACCGCGACGGCGATGAGCTTCCTGTTAGTTCCTGACATTTGTCTTCCCCTCGTTATTAGTAGTAGTGGTAGATAGCGTACTGCCTTTGCTCGGTGCTTTCAATGGCGACAGCTATCCGGACTGCTCGGAGTTTGTTCCGTTATACGGAACCTCGGTCCATTACTTGGTTTGCGACTTGTAATATCCGCTAGCCGCCGCTGCGTGTCAAGAGCTTTGTCTCGATTAGCCGCAAACTGTTGTATTTATGCCATGGCCGGCAAATCGGCCAGTTCGGCCTCGTAAGCCGCCGCCATGCGCGGTTCCAGCCCGTGCTTGGCCAGCGCCTTGGCGAACCGATCGCGAATCTGCGGGCTCTCGTCGGCGTAATCGATCTGGTCGCCGCCCACGCGCCTGCTGATCCAGGCCTTGGGGACTCCCTGCGCGTTGCGGACCGAGACCACCTCGTGCTTGAAGGCCAGGTAGCGCGCCGGCGTCGTTCCGGTGTTGAAATGCTGGTGGAAACACATATTCGGCGGGACGATCATCGTACCCACCTGCCACTCGTAGCGTCGTGGCTCTTCGCCTTCCTGCCACATCAGGCTGTAACCTTCGCCGGAGAGGATGATTACATGGGCGCCGGGACCGTGGCAGTGGGCCTTCTTGTAGGTACCGATCGGGAACTGCGAGATGTGGCTGTTCATTGAGCCCTTGGCCATGTTGAAACGGATGTGTCCGCCGCCGGCCCCGCGTTCGCGGGCACTGATTAGCGGCAGATTGACCGCGTCGGCTACAAAATTCGTCTCCAGCAGAAGACCCTTTTGTTCGCCCTTGTTGTCAAAATAGTCGGGCTCTCCCGAGAAACGGTTCTTGAAATCGTAGGGGGTATTGAAGACGAACGCCATGTCTTCATACAGATTGATTACCGAGGGGCCATTGGTCACGGACGCAAAGCGTGCCGCCTCCTTGCCGGAGCCATTGAAATGTTGGCAGTTGGCATTGAGCGGAATCGCAAACAGCGAACCGGCCTGCCATTCAAAAGTCACGCGTTGACCGGCATCGTTCCAGACCGTGCTCGAACCCCTGCCCTTGAGCACGTAAATCATCTCCTCAAACAACTGGCGTTGCGGCTCTAACTGTTGGCCGGGGGGAATCTCGCAAACATAGCAGTCATTCGAGGTTCGCGATGCTTCGTGGTTGATGTATACGCCCGCCCCGCCGCGCCGCGCCCACGGCTTGAGTTCGACAGTGTGCAGGCTGGGCACATAGTGCGCGCTGATGATGTCGAGCCCTTCCGCGGCGACCCAGCGGGTATACGGGGTCTCCTTTTCGCTGGCGAATTTTTTTGCCATTTCGTCAGAAACCAGTGCGTCCTTTGCCATACATACTCCTGTGATATTAATGTTGAATCTGATCAAGCGCCCTGATCGGGCATCAAGCAATGCGCCTAATCGGAATGATTGAAATTCACTTCGTCATTGCGCACCGCGAAGTCTTCACCACCCGCTGCCGGCGTTGATGAACGCGGCTCCACCTGGTACTGGAACAGCATGTTCATGAACAGGTACATCGGCTTGGTCTTGATCACCAGCGCCCGTGCCGGTTTTTCCGCGTCGGCATTGAAATGCTGATGGACACAATTGTTATGCACGATGGCGATGTCGCCTGCGCTCCAGTCGTAGCGGATGCCGTCATGGATTTCGTAGCCGGTTCCGTCCAGGATGTAGAACGCCGCTTCGTTGACATGGCCGTGCTTTTGCGACTTGCCGCCCGGTCCGTACTCTTCGAGGTGGAGATGAAAGGTCTGGGTGATGCCATCCTTCGGCTCGACATAGTGCCGGCTGTAGGCCTGGGGGCCGTCGACGAACTTGATGTCGCTGGCCTTGCGCACGCGCGGCTGGGCGCGCAACCTGGCCAACTCATCCTTGAGGTTGTATGCGCCGGCGATGGCGCGCACGAACACGCGATCCTTCTTGCTGTGATACAGCGCATCGCTCGGCATGATCAGGCTGCCTTCCGGTATTGGGTGTTGTCTTGAATGGTGATGCACTTTTCCGGATTCATCTTCAGGTAGACGACGGCACCGACCGATGCCTTGAACGATGGATGCACCCGCGCCAGCACCTGCTGGTCGCCGATCTTGATCTGATAATCGAGCACCTCGCCGAGGAACACCTTGAAATCGACCTTGCCTTCGACGACGTTCGGCCCTTCCGGCCGCTGTTCATAAAGCTCGATATCCTCCGGACGAACCGAGATCAAGACTGCTTCATCCCTGGCAAACTGATCGAAGGAGGTCACCTTGAGCTTGCCGATGCTGGAGTTCACGCGATAGCCGTCGGCGTCCGGGCCTTCGACGGTGGCGTCGAGGAAATTGGTCAGGCCGACGAAATCGGCCACGAACTTGTTGCGTGGACGCTCATAGATATCGCGCGGCGAACCGATTTGCACGATATGGCCGGCACTCATGACGGCGATCTCGTGGGACAGCGCCAATGCTTCGCTTTGGTCATGCGTCACATAGACAGTCGTCAGGCCAAGTTCGCGCTGCATGCGTTTCAGTTCGAAGCGCATGCGTTCGCGCAGTTTGGCGTCGAGGTTCGAAAGTGGTTCGTCCAGCAGCAGAAGCTTCGGCTCCATCACCAGCGCGCGCGCCAGGGCCAGCCGCTGCTGCTGGCCGCCCGACAGCTTGGTCGCCTCGCGCTCTCCGACATGATCGAGCCCTACCGCAGTCAGGACCCGCATGACTCTCTCTTCGATCTCCTTCTTGCTGAATTTGCGCGCGCCGACTTCAAGCGGAAACGCGGCGTTCTTGAAGACGTTCAAATGCGGCCAAATGGCATAGGACTGAAACACCATGCCGAAATTTCGCTTGTTGGGCGCGATGAAGACGCTTTCATTGGATGAATACACGGCGACGCCGTCAACCGCGATTGTTCCGGCGCGCGGTCGCTCCAGGCCGGCGATCGAGCGCAGGGTGGTAGTCTTGCCACAGCCGCTGGGGCCAAGCAGGGTAAAGAGCTTTCCTTCCGGCACGTCGAAGCTCACGTCTTGCGCAGCCTTGACGACTTCACCCTTGTCGTTCGGGTATTCGGTATACAGCCCTTTGACGCTCAACATGCTTCCTTCCTCCCGTTTTCAGTCTTCCTTGACGCCGAATTTTTTGCTGACCAACTGGGCTACCATCACCAGCAGGAACAGGGCCACGATGAACATGACGCCGAGGGCCGACAACTCGACGTATTGGCCGTTTTCCCAGAGCTCCCAGATCAGCACCGAGACCACTTCGGTGCCGGGGCTGTATAACAGGATCGAGGTCGACAGTTCGCGGATCGACACGATCACGATATAGATCCAGCCCGCCAGCAGGCCGGGCTTCAGCAAGGGCAGAATGACACGCCAAAAAGTGGTGCCCCAGGAGGCGCCGCTCATCGCCGCCGACTCCTCCAACTCCTTGTGAATCTGCAGCATCGACGTGGTGTTGTAGCGCAATCCGTAGGGCATGAAGCGCGTGGCATAGGCAATGAACAAGATCCACATGGTGCCGTAAATGCCGATATCGAAGTTGAGATAGAAGACCATCACGGCCAGGCCCAGGACCAGGCCCGGGAATACCATCGGCAGGGACGCCAGATTGTCGAGCAGCCAGCGGCCGGGAAGCTTGGTCTTGACCACGATCCAGCAGATCACCGAAGTCAGCAGCATCACCAGAGTGGCACAGCCGAACGCCAGCCACAAGCTGTTGCCGACGGCACTGATCAGCGTCGGGTAGGTGAGGATGAAAGTGTAGGCATCGAAGCTGAGGTTGTTCAGCGCCGCCATCGAGGGCACGCTGTAGAACTTCTGTAGCGACGACCAAAGCAGCACCAGAAAGGGCAGGACCACGATCATGGCGAAATACAGGATGAACAGCGTAGCGGTCAGATAACGCCACCGGCCCAGATCCATGGCCCGCGGTCGGAAGCCCTTGCCGGTCACGGTCGAATACTTGCTGCCCTGGCTGGACAACTTTGACTGGAGGTAAATGCCGATGGTGGTGATTAACAGCAGAGTGACGGCGTACGAAGAGGCAAGCCCGATCTTGCTCGGATACTGGTGGATGGCCTGGTAGATCGCCGAAGTAAATACCTGGATACCGACCGGCAGTCCGAGCAGCGCCGGTACCTCGAAAGACTCGATGGAGCGTACGAAGAGGATCAGCACCGTGGCGAATATCGCCGGCCAGGTAAGTTTCAGGGTTATGTGCCAGGCAACCTGAGGCACGCTGGCACCGCTCATCATGGCCGACTCTTCCAGCGACGGATCCATTGAGCGGAAAGCCGCAGTCATGATCAGGAAGGCCATCGACGAGTAGTGCAGGCCATCCACCCAGATCATGCCCCACATCGAATAGACGTTCACGAAGACATAGTCGGTATTGAAAATGCCCTGCAACATCAGGTTGATGATGCCGATCTTCGGGCTGGCAAGGAGAATCCAGGCGACGGTGAACAGGATGCCGGGAATGATCAGGGGAATGATGGATAGCGCGAAGAACAGGGATTTCAGCGGCGTATTGGTCCGCTCATTCATCCAGGCCAGCGCCGTGCCGACCAGAAAAGCGAAGATCGATGCGCCGATCGCGAAGGTCACCGAGCTGAAAAACAACTTCAGCGTTTCGGCGCTGGAATAAGCGGTGAGATAGTTGTCCAGCGTGAACTCGGCCGCCTTGGTGGCGGTTTGAGGCGTGAAAAAACTCTGCCACAACAAGAAGCCGAGCGGCATGAGCGCCAGATAGGTAACCACCAGCACACTGGCGCCGATAATTAGCCACTTGAAGTCTAAACCGCGCCAACCCTTCGACTGGCCCGAACGGGCGGCAACAAATTGTCCAGCAGCTTCCATGTCGACGCGCCTCGTTTGTGTCCCGCCTTCTTGGCGACGGTTACCGGCTTTCCGCTTCAATTCCAACGTTCCGATATACGGACCATCGGTCTGCATAGAAAGACGTTGAAGTTACCCACCCCAACCATCGATGTCAACAAGATTCATGAGGTATTTTCCCGATGGCCCTTCTGAAAACATCGCCGGGTGATCGAGGTTGGCCCTGTTTCAACGTCGCAGTTTGCCATGATGATAGTCCCACACCTTGCGCAGTAAATGCGGCTTCCACAAGTTGGCCGCAATGACCGCTATCTGCTCCGCCGACAATACGGCTGGCGCACCCAGTTGCGTCGCCAGATGCTGGCGCTGCGCGGTTTCCTCGAGATAAACCCCCAGGACGAAGGCTTCTACTATCCCTTCGGCCGCAACCACCGCCCCGTGCGACTTGAGCATGATGACGCGATGCTCGCCGAGTTCGTCGGCAAGCTCCTGCGCCAGCGGCCGGTTATTGATCGACGCGGTCTTGGCGAACTGGCGGATCTCGCCCAGCACGGCAGCCTGCATGATCACGGGCAGTACCGGCAAGCCGGCCATGCTGAACAGCGTCGACCACAGTGGATGGGTATGCGCCACCGCGCCGACATCCGGCCGGCACCGATAGATTTCGGCATGAATATGAAACTCCATCGGTGGCGGTGCCTCGCCATCGACCAGTTGGCCATCCAGGTCGATCGTGACGATATCCGCGGCACTCAAGGCGCTACGCACCGATTGGCCGGAATTGATCAGCAGCAATTCGGTATCCGGTACGCGACAGCTGAAGTGGCCGTTAAAGTCGATAATCTGGGCGCGTTCCATCATCAGGATCGCGTCCACCAGCATCTGCTTCTTTTCGTCGATAGTCTGCATGCGTGTCGCCCGGGCTCAGCGCCTGAATGCCTTGCCAGGATCGTGATGGTGATGATGTCCCACGCCATGACTGTGCTCGTGGCCCTGTGCATGGACGTGGGGACGGTACTTCTGGTCGCCATGTGCCGTACCCGAGGGCGCGCGCGGATCCTGGCTGAACACCAGCGACTTGACCGTCACGGGCACGGTTTGCGAGGGCATGCGGATACGTCCCAGGTCGATATAGTCAAAATCCCAAAGCACGACCCCGTCGATCACCAGAATTTCACTGGCAATGGCCATCTCCTCGCGCAGCAAACTGCCCAGCGTATGCGCCAGATCGCCATCGAGAATCAGATACAGCGGCAGTTTCCGCGCGAGGGTGGTCGCCATGGCCTGGACAATCCCGGCCGCGAACGCTGCGATGCGCGGATACGCCGGAGCACCGCTCCAGCGGAAGGCCAGCGCGACTTCGGCGTCGCCTTCGACCAGATCGAAAGCCTTGAAGTGGCCGCGAATTGCCTGCGCCAGCTGCACCGGATCGATGGTCGCCGCGCACTCAAAGTTTGGTTGCAGCACCTGCAAGTTGCGGCGCGGCAACAGCCGGCCCGGGTTCGAGATATATGTCGTGTTGCCGCTCAGTTGCACCGAGTATTCGGATGCGCCCAGCGCCGTGGCGCGTATGCACTCCCCGGCCGGCAACATTGGCCACGGCAGCGCACCTTCGTCAATCCGCCGCCGCAACGCAGTTCCCAGCAGGCGCCCCATGTCGCCAAAGTCGCGGCTCTCGCGGCCATATACATACTCGCCCACGCCGCCAGAGAACATCATGCCCTCGATCGGGCCAAAATCGTCCAGTGGGTCGGTCAGGTACAAATGTTCAATCGCCGGGGGCAAGGACCGCGCGCCAATCGCAACGATCAATGCGTCCGCCATCCAGTCGGCGACCTCCTGCATCCCCTCCGGCGCCACCTCGTCCCCAAGTTGCCAGGCGAAGCCCGCCTTCCTGGCGAGATGCGCGCCGGCCGGGTCGAGCCGAACGATCTTTCGCGCGGAATCGACCACCTGCAAGCGACCGCCGATATGCACGGCCGCAGTACCCCTCACCTTGCCGCCTTCGACGATCGCCAGCTTGGTGGTGCCGCCGCCGATATCAACATTGAGAAGCCGCTTGCCGGCGTCATGGGAGGCGCGCGCCGCGCCCGAGCCGTAGGCCGCCAACATCGATTCCATGTGATGGCCTGCGGCGGCACAGACGAACTCGCCGCCCTGTTCGGCGAGCACACCGGCAATCGCCTGGGCGTTTTCCCGCCGCAGCGCTTCTCCCGTCAGGATCACCGCGCCACTGTCAATATCGTCGGGATGCAACCCGGCGGACTCATAGGCCTGGTCGATGATCGCGCCCAGTCCGGCCTCGTCGATGCGCGTCTCGCTCTGGTAGGGAGTGAGTGCCACCGGAGACTGGAACAGGGTTTCGCGCCCGACCACAAAATAGCGGCTCGACAGATCCTCGCCCATGCGACGCAACTTGATGCGCGAAAAAATCACCTGGGTGCCGGAGGAGCCAATATCGATGCCAACGCTGACCAGGGTGACATGATCCTGCTGCCACACCGGATTGTCTTCGAGCGCGCCTTCGGCCATATCGAAGTCATCGTGGTCATGGTCGGCGCCGTCACCGTCCTCATGCACATGATTGAATTCCTGACCGTACTGGTGGTCGCTCAGACTGTGGCCGGGCTTCTGACTATCTGCCATGTGCAAATCGGCTTCGAGGTCTCAAATCTTGAATGATTCAAGCGTTTCCGGCGCAAACAGCTGCGTCGGCGTCAGCAAGTGTTTGGACAGGCCCTGCTCGAACGAATAGCGCAGGAAGGTCGACAAGGTCGCCTGATTCTTTTCAAAGCCATACGGCCAGAAGTCGTCACCCATTTCGCGCCGCGCTTCTTCGACGTGGGCGGTCAGCCAGGGCAGCATCGCCTTCAGCGCCGCGGTTTCGTAAAGGTCCCGGTAAGTCTCCTGCTGCGCTTCGCAAAACGCCTTGTACAAGGACTGGGCGACCCAGCGATTCCGCTCGTAGACGTCGCGCCGGATCACCACCGTATGCATGATCGGGAATATTCCGGTGCGCCGGAAGTAATCCTGTTCGACCGGCACAAAATCCTCGAACAGGCGCTTGACCTTGCCGCCGCCGGTATGGAACGAGGACGGCATGCGCGCCGTGTACAGGGCGTCGATCTCGCCGCTGGCCAGCATCGCCGAAAGGGTCTGGGTCGGGCCGATGCGCTCGACCCGGATATCCGCCGGCAGATCCAGCTTGAGCTTCTCCGAGCGATTCGGCTCCTCTTCGCCACCGGTATAGTAGGTCACGCTGTTCACCGGCACCGCGTATTCGTCGGACAGTACGCCGCGAATCCAGACCGGGGCGGTCATCTGGTATTCCGGATTGCCGACACGCTTGCCGATCAGATCCCGCGGCTCCCGAATTCCGCAATCGGCGTTGATGTAGATACAGGAATGACGAAAAAAACGAGATGGGAAGATCGGGATTGCGATGAACGGACTGTCTTTGAACAACGAAACCGCATAAGACGAAAGCGACATTTCTGCAACATCGAATTCGCGATTGCGCAGCATGCGGAAGAAGGTCTCTTCGACGGGCATGTTGAGGTAATTCAGGTCGATGCCGTCCGGCTGAATGCGGCCCTCCAGCAGCCCACGGGTGCGGTCGTAATTCCAGCACCCCAGACTCAATCTCAGTTTAGACATTGGCATCCCCGTGCATAGATTTCGGCATGTCGTAGGTAATCAATAGAAGGCGTCATAGTGCACCTGGCCGCCAGGTACCTTTTCCTGTATCAGCATGCGTTGCACCGCCTGCGCCATGGCTGGCGGACCGGCGAAGTAGATCTCATGCCCGGCCAGCGACGGGCCGAGCACCTCAAGCGCCAGTTCATGAACCAGGCCGACCTTGCCAGACCATGCGCGCTCATCCCCTGAGTCGGGCATCGAGACAATCGGATGAAAAAAGAAACGTTCACCATACCCGGGCAATTCACGCAGCAGGTCTTCACCGCAAATATCCCGCGCGCCACGCCCGCCATAGAACAGTTGCAGCTTGACCGCCGACATCGCGGAGTTGGCCGCAACGCCGCGCGCGATCGACACCATCGGCGCCAACCCGGACCCGCCGGCGATGCAGGCAATGTCGCGCGGACTGTCGGCACGCAGATAGGCCAGGCCGTACGGGCCGTCGAATGACAGCGTGTCGCCGACGCGCACTCGATCGAACAGCGCCGCCGTTCCGCCGCCGCCTGGCATGCGCTTGACCTGAAAATGCCACTCGTTGTCGCTCTGGACAATGTTCGACATGGAATAGGCGCGCGGTCCCTCCACGCCCGGAAGCGACAACAAGGCATACTGGCCGGGCAGGAATTCGACAGGTTCCGCCAGTTGAAAGCGGAACTCCCGTATGTCGTGCGTCATCTCGCGGCAATGTCGCAGCGTCGCCCTGAATCTTTGCGGCCGCGCGCCGCTTTGGTACTGTGCCGCGGTGCGCGCCTTGATTACGCAATCGGCGGTCGGACGTGACTGGCATCCCAGTATGCGGCCGCGGCCGCGGTCGCGCTCGCTCAGCGCCGGTGCCTGCGGCCAATTCGAAACGACTTCGCCGCTCACCAGTTCGACGCGGCAGGTGCCGCAAGAACCAACATTGCATTCGTAAGGCATGCCGATACCGGCCCGCAACGCAGCACGCATGATGGTGTCGTCCGACGCGCAGGCGAAGTGCTCCTGGCTATCGGCAAGCGCAATTCTGAACATGTTGACGACGATCCCTTCCAGTGCCTGTTTGAATCTTGATGAGGTTTCCGACGGGTGAGTGGCGGTCAGCCCGGTTGCTGCATGCGTGCCGCCCGCGAAGGCTGAAAGCCGAGGCGACCGGAAATGGCGGCGGCGGCGGCGATCACGTCGGGGGCAAATGACGCCAATACTTTTTTGGTGAGGCGTTGAGCCGGCCCGGCGATACTCGTGGCGGCAATCACGTTGCCGGAATGATCCCGTACCGGCGCCGCCAGGCTCCGCACCCCAAGTTCATTTTCCTCGTCGGCGGTCGCATAGCCACGAGCCCGGATGGCCGCCAGCTCCTGGAGAAACGCCTGCGGATCGACGATGGTCTTGGCGGTCCGTTCCTCCAGCCCGGCTGCCAGAAACCGCTTCAGCGTTTCGGCCGATTGAAACGCCAGCATCACTTTACCTGCCGCGGTCGCATAGGCGGGCTTGCGCACCCCTACATCGAGCGTCATGCGAACCGCCTGCTTGCTTTCAAGACTATTGATGTAAACGATGCTGGTCTGATCGAGAATCGCCAGATGGACGGTTTCGCCCGTCTTCTCGCGCAGTTCCATCAGGAACGGCTTGGCCTCACTGGAAAAATCCATCTTGCGACGGACCAGCGAACCCAGTTCAAACAACACGAGTCCCAGTCGATACTTTCCGGTTTCGGCGTTCTGCTCCAGCATCCCCGCGTCGATCAGCGTGCTGGCAAGTCGATGCACGGTACTCTTCGGCAACATCAGCCGCTTGCCAAGGTCGGTGATGCCGATTTCGTACTCGTCGTCCGAAAATACCTTGACCAGACGAATGGCGTTGGCGACCGACGAAAGGCGTGTCTTGGCTTTGGCCGGTTTGATTTTTCGCTCCATTAATGGACCCTATTTCTGATATGCAGAACGCAGTCTAACCATGACGGATGATTTGTTCAAGGCGCTCCGTTCCCATCTACAACGCGGGTAGGCGCCGCGACAATCGCAGCGCCAGGCCAAAACTACCCAGCAAAATCAGCATCAGGGCCACCCCCATCGACAATCCCGCGCCGTCGCTCGCAGCGGACACCGCCGGGGAAAAGTACTTCGCCATGCCGAGTCCGGCAGTTGCGATGCTAAGGAAGGCGATCGATAGCCCCATCACGCGCGCGGCGATCAAGGCACGCCGGTTGGTCTGACGCAATATGCGCGCAACCCAGAGCCCGTTAACACCGTCGGTCACCATCATGCCAACCATGAACAGCACGCCGAGGGCGATGGAAAACCAGCCGCCCGCCAGATTCGAGGCGGTCAGAGAAAACAGCGCGGTCTGACTCAACGTGTCGAAGGACAGGGCGAATGCGGCGCCGATGCCGGCGATCACGACCGGATGATTGGTTTCTGAAAACCGCCGCAAGAAACGCCCCTTCAGTCCGACCGGGCGCACCGGTTGATCCGGCGGCGTTTGCATCACCTCGCGCAGATTGGCGCATCCCAGCAGCAGCAGGAATACGATCGAGATCCAGGCCCCAAGATCTCCCAGCCATATGGGCGCCGACCAATTGCTTGCGGTGAGCGCGACTATGGTTGCGACCGCGGTCACCACCATGCCGTGGCCGAGCGAAAACAGGAAGCCCGACCAACGTGACAGAAGTGGCCGCCGCTGCGCATTGAAGCGCGTCATGCCATCAATGGTCGCCAGATGATCGGGGTCCATGCCGTGTTTCATGCCCAGCATGAGAACCACCAGCACCAAACCCACCCAGTCTTGCGGCATCGTTTCCATGACCATCAGTGCGCTTTCAATGTGCAACCATAGCGGAGCTTGGGTTATCTATTGACGAATAGCCTGTTCCACAGCTTTTCCCACTTCTCGGCCTCGTCGAGTACGGTTATCGGGTCGACCATGGTGTAGGGAAAAGTATTCAGACTTCCTTTGACTTTCATACTCGCCGGCACGCGTCCCATTGATTGGAACAACTCCTGACCCTCCGGCGACAACACGAAGTCGGCGAACAGCAGGGCCGCATGCGGGTGCGGCGCTTGCTTCGCGACACCAATACCCTGGGGTCGGCCGATTACCGGTTCAACCGGCGCCCAGTCGATTGGCGCGCCGCGCCGTTTCAGCGACTCCGAGTTCGAGTCATAGGCCGAGAGTGCCACCGGCACTTCGCCCGCGGCTACCATCTCCGCCAGCAGGACATGACTCTTGCGCACATCGGGCCGCATTTCCGCCAGCTTTTCGAACAGCTTCATGCCCCGCTCGGTGCCGAGTTGCTTGATGATAGTTGCCATCCATTCGGAATCGGTCGCTTCGATGCCGATCTGCCCTTTCCATTTCGGGTCGAGAAACCCTTCGTAATGTCTCGGCAGATCCTCCCGCTTGATCTTGTTGGTGTTGTAGGCCACGACGAAGAAACTCAGCCGATCCGTCACCCACAGGCGACTCGGCGCAATGGCGGTCGGCGGAAAATCGGTGAAATGGGGGCTGAAGAACTCCGACAGCAATTTTTCGCGCGCAATCATCTCGACTTCCGGTCCGTTGGTCTCGACCACGTCAACCACAAAACGCCGGGCCTGTCCCTCGCTGATCACGCGCTGCACCACCTTATCGCTGGTGGCACGCCAGAGTTCGACCTTGATGCCGTATTTTTTCTCGAATGCCTTGGCCAAGGGCATCGACTCCTTGGTTGAAAGCGACGTATACCACGCGATAGTGCCTTCCTGCCGCGCCGCATCCAGCAGCCGCTGATCGCGGTCCGCGCCGCGGTAAAGGTAAACCGAATCATTCTTGCCCGGATTCGCCGACTGCGCCTGAACCAACGAAACACCCAGGAGCATTGCAAGGCCAAGGAAACACACTTGTTTCAGGTGTCGGGAACTACGTCCGTCAACGATTTTCATGCCCGCTCCAGAATTAGCTGCCTCGTTTGGCTGCCTTCCGACCCGCGCCTTGATTCGCGACTGCCCGAATCCTGGCCAAGGATCGCCCGATTTGCGCCAAACTCATTGTAGAGTCAATCAGGATTCCTCGCAATAAATGAAACATAGTTCCGTATATTGGAACCATGATTCAGCGCTCCTGGCAGGCAAACCCGTCCGTCGCCATGATCAGGCGTCGCAAGATACCCGGTTCCGAGGATGCGTGACCGGCATCCTCGACCATCTGCAAGGTGGCTCGCGGCAAGGCGCGCGCCAGATCTCGGGCCGCGCCGGGAGGCGTGACCGCGTCATGGCGGCCTTGCACCATGACGC
>Ga0163199_1000292_pt1 | contig 31663 bp, 34 predicted proteins | sample PL_2010_150m_FD_113537 | JGI IMG/M metagenome (GOLD analysis project Ga0163199, IMG submission 113537) | Freshwater microbial communities from Powell Lake, British Columbia, Canada to study Microbial Dark Matter (Phase II) - PL_2010_150m | ecosystem: Environmental > Aquatic > Freshwater > Lake ...
ACATCACGGCCGGTGGCAATGTGCTGCTGCATGCGATGCTGGAGCGCTCGGGTACGTAAGGTCGGCCGTCATCCCGGACCCCACAATCGTCATCCCCGGACCCCACAATCGTCATCCCGGACTCGATCCGGGATCCATGCCTTCTCGGCGCACTGGATTGCGGAGCAGGTCCGCAATGACAAGTCAGCACTGTGATCCCCTGGGCTATAGTCCGGCTCAGAGGAACGTCGCGAAAGGGAACTCGGCGTTGACCCAATTTCGCCAGGATAGGCGACATGGTTTAGGGGAAGCATGTCCGATAAAGAAGCCACCGCCCGCATCAAGATCAACAAGCTGCTCGAAGCGGCTGGGTGGCGCTTTTTCTCGGAGGGCGACGCGAGCGCGAACATTCGGCTTGAACCCGGCGTCACGATCAAGTCAACCGACCTGGAACCGTGACGACTGGCCCTTGGCACGGCCGCTGTTCAGGTAGGCCATCGCCTGTTGGGCTTCTTCAAAACGGGTTAGGGTGTGTCACCACAAATATCAAAATACATTGATGTTTTATTAAAGTAGTTATATAGTCACCGCCATGAAAGAGCTCAAGTTCATGGGCAGCAGTCTTGCCGATTTGGCGGATTTTCCGGAAGCGGCCAAAAGAGTGGCGGGCTTTGAGTTGTGGCAAGTGCAAGTGGGCGCCATGCCCGGCGATTTCAAACCCATGCCTGCGGTGGGCGCTGGAGCCTATGAAGTGCGAATCAAGGTGCAAGGCGAGTGGCGTGTGATCTATGTTGCAAAACGTGAAGAGGCCGTGTTTGTGCTGCATTGCTTTCACAAGACCACACCCAAGACGGCCAAGGCGGACATTGATTTGGCCGCCAAACGTTACAAACTGATTGGAGGTTGACCATGGTTAAGAAAGTTGTTGCCCCCGTAGCGGATGCTGATGCCGCAGTGACACCATCGAGCGGCAATGTCTTTACCGACTTGGGCTTTGGGCCAGGCGAGGCGGCCGTGATGGGCTTGCGCGCCGACTTGATGGCGCGCCTGCGTTTGTTGGTCCAGACCGAAGGATGGACCCAGGCGCAGGCGGCTGAAAAATTCGGCATTGCCCAGTCCAGGGTGAGCGACTTGCTGCGTGGCAAATGGGACAAGTTCAGCCTGGATATGCTCATCACGCTGGCGGCACGCGCTGGGCGCAAGGTGGAACTTGCGGTGGCTTGATGACCCAGCCTGTTGCCCTCATCACCAATGCACTCGCATTTGCCGGTCCGCCTGCGGTTGATTCCCTGCTCAAGGCTGGATTTCAAGTTGTGGTGCACGACATCGCGTTCACTTCTTCGGCAGCGCAGGAGAACTATCAGAGCGCCCACCCAGAAGTCGTGGTACTCCCGGATCAGTCTCCGGCAGAGATTGTCGAATCGGCCTGGGCCGTGAGCCGTCGCCTGGACGTATTGGTGAGCAACGATGCCTATCGACCGATCCACGGACCTGTCGAGGATGCAGAGATCGAGAGCCTTCAATCCACCCTGGATCGCCTGGTCGTGTTTCCGTTTGGGATGGCAAGGGCCGCTATTCCACGGCTGAAAGCCCAGGCGAAGGCCCGCATGGTTTTTATCTCATCGAATCGCAACCGGCTTCCCTTGCGCGGCGGCTCCATTCCGGACATAGCGCGCGCCGGGGCCAACGCGCTCGTCAAGTCGCTGAGCATAGAGCTCGCACCTCACAACATCCCGGTCAACGCCATCGCACCGAATTACCTGTACAGCGAAACCTACTATCCAAAAGCGCGCTTCGTTGATGACGCCGCTGGCCGGGCGTACATAAAGCAGACGGTGCCTGCCGGACGCTTGGCACAGCCTGAAGAGATTGGCGAACTCATTGCCTATCTGGCGACCATGCAGAGCACCTTCATGACCGGAGCGATCATCGATTTCTCTGGCGGATGGCCGGTTGCGACACCAGCCCCGGATTGATCACTCATCGTTCACTGTTTCATGCGCTGCAGGCAGAATGATCTCAAGCAACTCGCAGTCATCCGACCAGCCCAGCACGCCGTGGCGAATGCCTGGCGGCTGAATCCAGCATGAGCCTTCTCTCATGACATGGACACCCTCTCCTTCAAACTCATTCTTGAACCAGCCCTTGAGAACGTAGACCAGCTGAAATTCAACGTTGTGGTGATGCTTCTGACGCTGCGCTTCAGTGAACGGTGCCGTCATGCGGATCACGTGCCCGGCGGCCATGCAAGGTCACTGCCAGTTCGGCTTGCGGCTCCGGTACGGCGGACTCTAAAGCGTAATCAGATGCCTGGCACTGGCACCACGCACGGCGCTCAGGGGAATGCGTGCGCCGAAGCTCACCAGGCAAGCCGTGTTCTTGACGGCCAGTCCGAGAAGGTACAGGTCGGTCAGTTGCCGTGGCCCGTGCAGGTGGGCGTGGTGGAAGCGCTCAGCATCGAGCAGGCTGATGTCGTCCGGCCACAGGGTGTGATAGGGCGTGGCGGTGGATTGCTGCAACATCAGAATCAGACTCGCCAGCGGCTGCGGCCCGGGGTAGCCCGGTTGGCTCATGATGCGCAAACAACCGTTTTGCGTCAGCGGGCAACTGGCCCAGCCTTTGTCTGCATTGCGGGCGAACCATTGCGCGGCAAGTACATGGTGCACATGATCGCGGTCATGCAGGGCAATGAGAACGTTGATGTCAAGAAGGGCACGCATCAGCCGCCGACCCTAAATGCCTTCTTCGTCACGCAGACGGTCAATCAACTCGTTGCTGACGATGCTGCCGCGCGCGGGAAGCGGATGGATTCCGTAGTGCGCAAGTTTTTCAGAGGCCTGGTACTGCGCCGCCAAGGGCTCACCGGCTTGCGCTGTTCCCTGCGCCGGCTGCGCAAAGGCCCGGCGAGCCAAATCGCTGATGATTTGGCCCAGCGGCTTCTTGTCGCGCCGAGCAATCTCTTTGGCGGCAAACAGGACGTCGTCGGCAATGTCGAGGGTGGTGCGCATGGCAAGTGTGATGTTTGATGCGTGATGATACAGCATCAAAACTGAGAAACAGATGTCGCCGAGTCGGATTGCTCCGAAATCGCAGATGGATCGCCCGTGTGGGCGATGGAGATACATTGAACACAGTCCGGCTGGCACGCAAGCTGCTAGCTTTCCGGTGTCAAAATAGTCACTGACCAGCGCTTGAAACAAATAGACTGGCAGCTGTTGTTCCGTCGTGTCATTAACCTGGAGAAAACATGTCGAAGAAGTTCATCACGCGCCGTCAGGCACTTGTTCTGGTCGCCGCTGCAGCCAGCCTGAGTACCGGTCTGGCCATGGCTCAAGCCAAGCCAAAAGTCGCCGGCATTTACACCGTTCCTTTCGAGCAGCAATGGGCCGGGCGCCTGCACCAGGCGCTGAAGGCAGCCGAGGCCCGCGGCGACATCGAATACAAGGCCAGCGAGAACGTCTCCAATGCCGACTACGAGCGCGTCATGCGCGAGTACGCCACTGCCGGCAGCGTGCTGATCGTCGGCGAAGCCTTTGCGGTGGAAGCCGCTGCGCGCAAGGTCGCCAAGGACTTCCCCAAGGTCTCTTTCCTGATGGGCTCCAGCGGCAAGCCGCAGGCACCCAACTTCAGCGTTTTTGACAACTACATTCAGGAACCGGCTTACCTGTCGGGCATGGTCGCTGGCGGCATGACCAAGAGCAACAAGATCGGCATGGTGGGCGGTTTTCCGATTCCGGAAGTCAACCGCCTGATGAACGCCTTCATGGCCGGCGCCAAGGAGGTCAACCCCAAGGTGGAATTCAGCGTCAGCTTCATCAACAGCTGGTTTGATCCGCCCAAAGCCAAGGAAGCGGCTTTTGCCATGATCGACAAAGGTGCCGACGTGATGTACGCCGAGCGCTTTGGCGTCAGTGACGCGGCCAAGGAAAAGGGCAAGCTGGCCATCGGCAACGTCATCAATACGCAGGACAAGTACCCCGACACCGTGGTCGCTTCAGCCCTTTGGCATATGGAGCCCAGCATTGACCGCGCAGTCAAGCTGGTGAAGGACGGCAAGTTCGCAGCCGAGGACTACGGCCCGTATTCGATGATGAAGCACAAGGGCTCGTCGCTGGCGCCGCTGGGCACTTTCGAGAAGAAGGTTCCGGCCGAGATCGTGGCCAAGGTCAAGGCCAAGGAAGCAGCCATCCGCGATGGCAAGTTCGCCGTCAAGGTGGACGACAAGCAGCCCAAGTCAACGGCCAAGTAAATAGGGATCGTCATTGCGGACCTGATCCGCAATCCAGGGCTCGCGGGGCACTGGATCCCGGGTCGAGCCCGGGATGACAACCATGAGCCTGGGATGACAACCATGAGCCCGGGATAACAATTTCTGCTCTTTGACGTTCCCATGGCCGACACCGTTCTCAAACTCTCGCACATCAGCAAGCGCTTTGGCACGCTGCTGGCCAACGATGACATTTCGCTGACCCTGCAGCGCGGCGAAGTGCTGGCGCTGCTGGGGGAGAACGGCGCTGGCAAATCGACCCTGGTCTCGATCCTGTTCGGGCATTACACGGCCGATGCGGGCGAGATTGAAGTCTTTGGCCAGGCACTGGCTGCGGGCGACCCGAAGGCGGCCCTGGCGGCCGGCATCGGCATGGTGCACCAGCATTTCACACTGGCCGACAACGTGAGCGTGCTCGATAACGTGATGATGGGCTCGGAGCCGCTTTCGCAGTTGTTCACACGCCGGCGCGCTGCGCGCACCCGACTGGAGGAGGTCGCGCAGCGCTTTGGCCTGGGGGTGGATCCGGCCGCGCTGGTCGGCAAACTCTCGGTGGGAGAACGCCAGCGCGTCGAAATTCTCAAAGCCCTGTACCGCGGCGCACGTATCCTGATTCTGGACGAACCCACCGCCGTGCTGACGCCAGCCGAGAGCGAAGCGCTGTTTGAGGTGCTGGCGCAGATGGTGGCGCAGGGCCTGTCCATCATCTTCATCAGTCACAAACTGGGCGAGGTGCTGCGCGTGTCGGACCGCATTGCCGTCCTGCGCAGCGGCAAGCTGGTGGCACAGGCCAGCGCGCGCGAAACCACGCAGGCGCAGCTGGCACTATGGATGGTCGGGCACGCCATTGACGCGCCCAGCCGGCACCCTGCAGGCACCATCGGCGAGCCGGTGTGCGTGCTAGACAAAGTGAGTGCCGGCTCCGGTCGCGAGCGTTTGCAGGAGGTCTCCTTGAGTCTGCGCGCTGGCGAGATTGTGGCCATTGCCGGGGTTTCCGGCAACGGCCAGGGGACGCTGGCCGAGCTGCTCAGCGGCATGCGTGTGCCGACAAGTGGCCGTATCGAATTCCTGGGGCAGACGCTGCCAGCCGAGCCGGGACAACTGGTGGCGCTGGGCGTGGCGCGCATTCCGGAAGATCGGCATCAGGTCGGCGTGATCGGCGACCTGCCGATCTGGGAGAACGCGGCGTCCGAGCGTCTGCACAGCGCGCATTTTTCGCGCTGGGGCTGGGTCCGCCGTTCCGCGGCACAAGCCTATGCGCAGCGCGTGCTGGCCGCGTTTGATGTGCGCGGTGGCGGCGCAGCAACCGCGGCGCGCTCGCTGTCTGGCGGCAATATGCAAAAGCTGATTCTGGGGCGCGCACTGACGCACCCAAGTACTGCAGCCGTCATTGCGAGGAGCGAAGCGACGCGGCAATCTATGTCGATCAGCAAAGGCATGGATCGCCACGCTTCGCTCGCGATGACGGGCACTGTGCCCCGTTTGATTGTTGCCCACCAGCCGACCTGGGGGCTGGACATCGGTGCCGTAGCCTATGTGCAGGCACAACTGATCGCAGCGCGCGACGCCGGCGCTGCCGTGCTTTTGATCTCGGACGATCTGGACGAAGTGCTGACGCTCGGTGACCGCGTCGCGGTGATCCATGGCGGCCAGCTGACCCCAGCGCTGCCCGCGCTGGAATGGACGCGCGAAAGCATAGGGCTGGCGATGGCGGGCAGCAGCGAAGTGGCGAACGTGGGGACCTGACTTCCATGACACACATGCGACCCGGAATCATTAAAAGTATCGTCATTGCGGACCTGATCCGCAATCCATGCAGTTCGAATTCATGGATACCGGGTGCTGCAACCCCGGACCTGATCCGGGGCCGGTATGACAAGGCCTTTATTTCAAGTTAAATAATGAGACTCGAAAAGCGCAACCAGACTTCGCCACGGGCATTACTGCTCGCGCCCATTGGCGCAGTACTGTTCACGCTGCTGGTGAGCTCGCTGCTGGTGCTGTGGGCCGGTGCGCCGCTGGCTCGCACTTACGGCTTGCTGCTGCAAGGCGGCTTCGGCTCTGTCTTTGCGCTGAGTGAAACGCTGACGCGCGCCATTCCGCTCATGCTCACCGGCCTGGCCGCCACCGTGGCCTTCAAGGCGCGACTGTTCAACATCGGCGCCGAGGGCCAGCTCTATGTGGGTGCGCTGGCCGCGATTGCGGTTGGTGGCCTGCACGACGGCGTCGGCTTGGCACTGCCGCCCGCTGTGCTTTTTGTCCTGATGATGCTGGCCGCAGCACTGGCCGGCGCGCTGCTGCTGCTGGGGCCGGCGCTGATGAAAGCCCGGCTCGGCGTGGACGAGGTGGTCACCACGCTGCTGCTCAACTTCATCGTGCTGCTTCTGGTGTCGCTGATGCTCGATGGCCCGATGAAGGACCCAACCGCCATGGGCTGGCCACAAAGCGTGGCGCTGATGGGCGAGCTTGAACTCAGCAAGCTGATTCCGCAGACCCGGGTGCACAGCGGTCTGCTCTGGGGTATTGCACTCGCCGTCGGTCTGTGGGCGCTGCTGAAATACACGGTGCTGGGTTTTGACATCCGCGCCGTTGGTGCCAATGCGCGCGCCGCCTCCTTTGCTGGCGTCTCAGTGACGCGCACCGTGGTGCTGGTGGCCATGCTCTCGGGCGCGCTGGCGGGACTGGCCGGCGCGATTGAAGTCGCTGGCCGCACCAGTTACCTGACGCTCGACATGTCGCCCGGCTACGGTTACTCGGGCATCGTGATTGCCATGCTGGCAGCGCTGCACCCGCTGGGCGTGGTGGCGGCCAGCGTCTTTGTGGCCGGCGTACTGGTCGGCGCCGACAGCATGAGCCGCGCCATCGGCGTGCCGACCTACATCGCCGACGTCATCGTCGCCGCCTCGCTGATCTCGGTGCTGGTGGCCACACTGCTGACGCAGTACCGGGTGAGGTGGAAATGATGGCCATCGCGACGAGCCCGTTTCCACCCTGGCAAGGAGCCTGTTTTCGTCATTGCGAGGAGCGAAGCGACGTGGCAATCCATGACTGCATGGATCGCCACGCTACGCTCGCGATGACGAAGGAGAGGCTCGCGATGACGAATTCACAAAAGCGCCCTCATGGAACTGCTTGACATTCTCTACAACCAAGCCTTCTGGGTCGCGGTGCTGCGCATTGCGACGCCGCTGATTCTGGGCACGCTGGGGGTGCTGCTGTGCGAGCGTTCCGGTGTGCTGAACCTCGGCATCGAAGGCATCATGGTGGCAGGTGCCTTCAGTGGCTGGCTGGCGGTCTATCTGGGCGCGCCGCTTTGGCTGGGCGTGCTGGTGGCGGCGCTCACTGGCGCTGTGTTTGGCCTGCTGCACGCTTTTCTGACGGTCGGTCTGGCGCTGTCGCAACACGTCTCGGGTCTGGGCATCACGCTGCTGGCAACGTCGCTCAGCTATTACGGCTACCGCGTCAGTTTTCCCAAAGTCAGCACACCACCTACCATCACCCCGTTTGGCGAGATGAACTGGCTTGGCGTGCCGATTCTGGAGCAGCAGACGCTGCTGACGTTGCTGGCGCTGCTGCTGGTGCCGCTCATCAGCTATGTGTTGTACCGCACGCCGGTCGGGCTGGCAGTGCGCATGGTGGGCGAAAACCCGCAGGCCGCGGAAGGTCAGGGCGTTTCGGTGGCTGCCGTTCGCACGGGAGCCATCGTGGCCGGCTCGGCGCTGATGGGCGTGGCCGGCTCCTTTCTGACCTTGGCCGCTTTCAATGCCTTCTTCTTCAACATGGTCAACGGGCGCGGCTGGATCTGCGTGGCGCTGGTGGTGTTTGCCTCGTGGCGCCCCGGCAAAGCGCTGCTGGGCGCCCTGCTGTTCGCCTTTTTCGACGCACTGCAACTGCGCCTGCAACAGGCCGGCGGCGCCGTGCTGCCCTACCAGATGTACCTGATGCTGCCCTATGTGCTGTCGATCGTGGCGCTGGTTCTGGTGGCGCGCAAGGCCAGCTACCCGCAGGCGCTGATGAAACCGTATCGCAAGGGAGAGCGCTAGGCGTTAACCTTTGCCAAATACTTGACCCCTGGCAGACCTTCAAAATGCTGGTCCTGCGTCCATAGTGTGGCCTTGTGCGCTTGCGCAGTGGCGTAAATCAGGCTGTCTGCCAAGGGCAGGCCACTGGCGGCGGCACTCAGTGCGAGGTTCAACCCGACATCCACGACCTGGCCCTCGCGCATCAAGGCGACGGCTTGGTTGGCATGCGCGGCCCCAAACTCGCGCAGCGCAACTTTGTAGACCTCGTAAATGGTGATGATGGGAACAGTCAAATCGGATGTATTGGCTATGTGATCAGCGTACAGACCCGCATTGGGTGAATTGCTGAAATACTCGAGCCAGCAGGAAGAATCGAGGACGATCCGCTCGACCTGCCGTATTGCCTTCTTCGTGCCCATCAAAAACGCTCGGGGTCATTTGCCACATCGGTGCTGGTGAGCCCCTGCAGCAAGCCTCGGTACTGAGCCGCCGGTTTGACCGGCACCAGTTGAATCACGCCATTGATTTCGAACACGCTCATGCGGCTGCCGGGCAGGATGCCGCGTGCTTCGCGAATTTCACGCGGGATCACCACCTGGTACTTGGGTGAAACGATGACGGTTTGGTTTTGCATATCGATTAGTATATCGTTCAACGATTGTGGTGTCGATACCTTAATCGATCCTCAGGCGGATCCTGCTCGCCGTTGAACGTCTGTTTCGCCGATGGCAGCTAGACTCCAGAGCATCCCCTGCCAATGCTCGATAGCAAGGACCCTTCTTATGCTTGACCTACTCATCCATAACGCCACGCTGCCCGACGGCCGCAAAAACATGTCGGTGGCCGTGCAGGATGGCCGCATCAAAGAGGTGAGTGCCTCATTGGTGACCGACGCGCAGCAGGTCATCGACGCCGAGGGCCAGCTGCTGAGCCCGCCTTTTGTCGACGCCCACTTCCACATGGACGCCACGCTGAGTTACGGCCTGCCGCGCGTCAACCAGTCGGGCACGCTGCTCGAAGGCATTGCGCTGTGGGGCGAGTTGAAGCCGCTGCTGACGCAGGAGGCCCTGATCGAGCGCGCGCTGGCCTACTGCGACTGGGCGGTGGCGAAAGGACTGCTGGCCATTCGCAGCCATGTCGACGTCTGCGATCCGCGCCTGCTTGCAGTAGAGGCCCTGCTTGAAGTGAAGCGCCGCGTTGCGCCTTACATCGACCTGCAACTGGTGGCCTTCCCGCAGGATGGTGTGTTGCGCGGCCCGCTTGGGCCCGAGCAGCACATGAACAACCTGAAGCGTGCACTCGACAAGGGTGTGGATGTGGTCGGCGGCATTCCGCATTTCGAGCGAACCATGGCGGACGGCGCGCTGAGCGTCAGGCTGCTGTGCGAGCTCGCGGCCGAGCGTGGCCTGCGCGTGGACATGCACTGCGACGAATCGGACGACCCGCTGTCACGCCACGTCGAGACCCTGGCCTTCGAGACGCAGCGCCTGGGCTTGCAGGGGCGCGTGACCGGTTCGCACCTGACTTCGATGCACAGCATGGACAACTACTACGTGTCCAAACTGATACCGCTGATGGCTGAGGCGCAATTGCAGGTGGTGGCCAATCCGCTGATCAACATCACGCTGCAGGGCCGGCACGACACGTATCCAAAACGCCGCGGCATGACGCGTGTGCCGGAGCTGATGGCCGCTGGCGTCAACGTCGCCTTTGGTCACGATTGCGTGATGGACCCCTGGTACAGCCTGGGCTCGGGCGACATGCTTGACGTAGCCCACATGGGTCTGCACGTGGCGCAGATGACCAGCCAGAGCGCCATGCGCCAGTGCTTCGATGCCGTCACCGTGAATCCGGCGCGGATTCTGGGTCTGCAGGGCTATGGGCTGGAGGTGGGTTGCGATGCCAGCTTTGTGCTGCTGCAGGCGCGCGACCCGGTCGAAGCCATCCGCTTGCGAGCAAACCGTCTGAAAGTCTGGAAGAAGGGGACCCTGATCGCGGAAACGGCGCCGATCATGCCCAAGCTGCACCTGCCAGGACGGCCGAACGCTCAAGCTTGAGCGTCATGTGTCCAGGAACGGCCCCGGCGCGGGCTCAGTTCTTTTTCAGACCCTGCGCCAGAACCTCGGCCACCATCTTCAGGTCGGCCGCGACCAGTTCACGGTAGTTCGCGACCGGAGTCACCTGGTAGTTCTTGATGGAACCGGCACTGCCCCCGGCGAGCGCGTTGAAGATCAGCAACGCCGTTTGCCCACCGCTTCGGCCAACATCTTCCACCTTCGCGCCGATCTGGCTGGACAGGACGATTTCCTGGCGGAACTGGAACTGCTTGATGGAGCCGTCGTCCCCCATCACCATGAACATGCTTCGTGGCGACAGCGACAGTTTCACGCCGTGGTCGACCTCGGCGCTGCGAAAACTGCCGGAGTTGGCCAGCTTGGCAAAGCCGATGATCAAGTTGGCGTGAACGGTGGTCGCACCCAGCGCTTTGGCCAGGTCTGCGCCTTTGCCATAGCCGCTCATGGTGAAGGTGTCTGCCGTGCCTTTGCTGAACACGGTCACACCGCTGTTGCTGGCCAGGGCCTTGACGAGTCCGCCCGACTCCTGCGGTCCCGACGTTTCCACGACCAGTTTGCGGAAATCGTCGTTTGCCAGAACTTTGTCCTGCTCCAGAAGCGGATGGCCGCGGGCCGCCAGCGCAGCGGCGAAGCTTGCAGCGAAATCGTCCGCCACCGCCTGCATGGTCTCTGGCGTGAGGCCAACGAGTTTGTAGTTCACGTCCACGGTGGCACCCTTGTTGCCGCTCGTTGAACTCGCGCTGGTGTCGGTTATGAACTGCAACTTCAGGGAAGCCATGGCCAGCGGTCGCGTGGGGCCTTCATAGGGTTTGTTTTGGTCCCGTGCCATCAGGTTTTCATTCAGGAACAGGGTCTTGAATGCTTCCTCGCGGTCGGTCGTGGCTTCCAGAATGATGGGCTGGGGTGCCTTGTCGAACAGGCCCGCGTGCGACTGCATTGCCAGCATCATGCACGCGACAAGAAGCAGGCGATTGCGAAGTGCTCCATTCGATTTGAAAGGTGTGCTCGTGGACATGGATATTCCCAGGTAGGTCATGGCTGTGATGGCTGCGGTGAAATCAGCCTGCTCAGACCCTTACGGCGTTATTTCGAGCCAAAAGGCTCAAACAACCGGAAATAGCCGCAACAGCGGCTTCAAACTACCGCCTTTGCTATTCCTTACCGGGGCATCGCGTACTGGTCTTTCATGGGCTGCACGTGCTGCTGCCAGACCGCGCCGTAGCGCTGCTCGTCCACCACCGGCTTCTTGATCATTTTCAGACACTGCGCCATCTGTGCGTCGGTGCTGCTGGGCTTGGAGTAAAGCTGCAGGGCAAACTTGGAAAAATCGCGCACCATGAAGTCAAATATCTGGTCCACCAGCGCATCATCCATCTGGTAGATCCTGGCGTTTTCCAGAATCAGCTGGCCGTACACCACGAGCGTGAACATTTCTCCGGCGGTCAGTAAAAAGTCAACGTCCTGCGCCTGCGCCTTGGTCGGCGGGGCTTTCAAGGCCATTTCCTTGAACAGCTCGATCTGCTCCTTGAACACGCTCAGGTTCGGCAGATTGAAGCTGTTGTAGGCCAGGTGGTAATCGTGAAACTTGATGCTGCCCAGTCCCTTGGTCGGCCCTTGCTTGAACAGGAACTCGTCATCCGAGCCCTCGTCACGCCGCGGCACTTCGGGGTAGCTGGCGGGCGCAAAGAAATAGTTGGCCATGAACTTGATGATCAGCGCCATGTTGACGTGCACCGTGCCCTCGAGTTTGGGCAGGCAGCGGATGTCGGCGGCGGCCATGGCAAAGAAGGGCTCTTTCTCAAACCCCTTGGCGGCGATCACATCCCACAGCAGGTTGATCACTTCCTCGCCCTGCGTTGTGACCTTCATCTTGACCATCGGGTTGAACAGCAGGTAGCGGCGGTCCTCCAGGCTGGCGCTCTTCATGTAGTCCGCCGCGCGCAGCGCAAACAGCTTCATCGCCACCAGACGCGTGTAGGCATCGGTGAAGAGCTGCCGGACGTGCGGAAAATCGGTCACCGTCTTGCCGTACAGGTGGCGGTTCGACGCATGGTCCATCGCCTCGTAAAACGAATGCGTGCACATGCCGATGGACGCCCAGCCCAGGTTGTACTTGCCGACGTTGATGGTGTTGAGCGCGGCGTCCCAGGCGTCGTCGCCATGGTGCAGCACTTCGGCTTCGGTGAACGGGTAGGCGTTGAGGCGGTACTCGGCGACAAAGTTCTGGCTGTAGACGGTGTTCTTCACCAACTCGTAGTTGGGGTGTTGTGAGTCAGCCACAAAGAAGATGTAGGCGCCGCTGTCGGCCATCTTGCCAAAGGTCGACACCATCGCGGCTTCGTTGGCATTGCCGATGTAGTACTTGCTGCCGCTGGCCTGGTAGCTGCCGTCGGCGAGCCGGGTCACCACCATGTCCGAGGTATAGATGTCAGCGCCATGCTCTTTCTCCGACAGGCCGAAGGCAAAGATGTGGCCATCGTCAAGCAACGCCTTGGCCTTTGCCTGCAGGGCCTGGTTGTGGCTCATCCAGATCGGGCCTATGCCCAGCACCGACACCTGGTAGGTGTACCAGTAGCACAGGCCGAAGAAGCCGAGCATCTCGGCAAAGCCGCAGACGCGCCAGCTGTCCCAGACCGCGTTTTCACCGGGTTTGCCGTGGCGGGCTGGCGTCATCATGGACGACAAAATGCCTTCAGCCTTGCAGAACGCCAGAAAGTCCGCGTACCAGACCGCGCCGTTGTAATCTTCCTTGAGTCTGGTCAGCCCCTTGGCCTCAAAGAAGGCCACCGTTTTTTCCATGATCTCGCGTGAACGCGGATCAGGGTAGTTGCGAACCAGATGCCGGGGGTTGAGCAGAAACATGGGCGACTCCGTAGGTGGGTGAACCAACACTGCCGCAGCGACACTGCGCCGCAGGCTTGCAGCGCAGTTTGCCACGACACACGCAGCCGGATTGGAGCGTTGCGCCTAAAGTCGACCTCTCACGCTGCGATCAATTCCCGCACCGCAAGCAAGCTGTCTTTCATTTCAGCCTGGGCGACTTTCAAGTCATAGCTGGTTTGCAGGTTCAGCCAATATTGCGGCGTCTGTCCCAATGCGCGACCCAAGCGCAGGGCCAGTTCGGCGGTCACTGGGCGATCTCCCTTGAGCAGATGCGACACACGCATGGGAGACACACCGATGACCTCGGCAAAAGCAGACTGTGTCAGACCCAGTTCTTCAAGGGTCTCCCGCAGGAACTCGCCGGGATGCACAGCTGGCAGGTTATTCACCGGTCTCTTGATCTTCATATGCATCACTCCTCAGTGGTAGTCCACGATTTCAACGTCAAACGCATTGCCACGATCAAACCGGAAGCACACCCGCCACTGGTCGTTGATGCGAACGCTCCATTGCCCAACTCGGTCGCCGCTCAGGGCTTCGAGACGGTTGGATGGCGGCTGCCGCAAATCGTCCACGACAGTAGCCGCGTCAAGCTGCGTTAGTCGCATCACCGCTCGACGCAGGATGTCTGGCGGCAAGCGCCGCGACTTGCCGGTGGCATAGAGGCGTTCGGTCTCGGTATTGGCAAAACTCTCAATCACGCACCGAGTATAAACAATTTGTTTATCGTTGTCGGTCTACCCAAAACTGAACGCTGACAGCGTGGTCTCCATCACCCGATCCGAAAACACGCGCTGACCCTTGTCGGCGCTGGCGGCGCCGGCCACCACCATCAGCGGCAGCAGGTGTTCCTCGGCGCGCGGTGGGTGCGACATCCGGGCTGACGGCGCCTCTGCCCAATCAATCAGAGCCTGATGGCGTTGCTCCGGTTCGGCCTGAACCGCATCGGTGAGCCAGCCGTCGAACTCGTCGGAGATCGGACCGAAGCGCGGGTCGCCATAGCCGCGCATATTGTGAAAGCTCATGCCGCTGCCAACGATCAGCACCCTCTCGTCGCGCAGCGTGGTCAGGGCCTGGCCCAACTGGAGATGGATTTGCGGGTCCAGATTGCTGTTGAGTGAGAGTTGCACCACCGGGATGTCGGCATCTGGAAACATCAGCATCAGCGGGATGAACATGCCATGGTCAAAGCCTCGACTGGGGTTCACTTTGGACGGCAGACCGGCCTGGCCCAGCAGAGCCGCAATGCGCGCTGCCAGTTGCGACTCGCCGGGGGCTGGATACTTCAACTCGTAGGTGTGCGGCGGAAAACCGTGGTAGTCGTAAATCAGTTCCGGCGCTGCGCCGCCGGTGAGGTCAAAGGACGACTCCAGCCAGTGCGCCGACACCATCAGAATGGCTTTAGGGCGCTGCGGCAGGGTGGCGGCCAGGCCCTTGAGGAAGTCGCCCATGCGGTTCCAGGCATAGGGCGGATTCCAGTCCATGAAGAAGCAGGGGCCGCCGCCGTGCGGCACAAACCAGGTTGGCATCCGCACGCCGGAGCCCTGGGCTGACGAAACTGAGGTGGTGGGCATCAAGGCTTCTCCGGTTGAATCAATTATGCGTTGCGGCGCGCATCCAGGCTCCAGTCACCGGCACCACCGGCAGCCAGCGCCAGCAGGCCACCGACTACCGCGATGTTCTTGAAGAACAGCAGTTGCACGACAAAAGCCTGGTCTGCGGGGACTGCCCAAAAGGCGTGGAAGAAGAAACTGGCCACCAGCGTGAAGAGCGCCAGAGCGAGGGCGGCAATGCGCGTGCCGTAGCCGGCCAGCAGGGCAGCGCTACCAAGAATTTCAACTGCGAGCGCCAGCACCGCACCCAGGCTGGGCAGCGGCAGACCGACGGAGGCGATATAGCCGACGGTACCGGCAAAGCCGGTGAGCTTGCTGATGCCGGCTGGCAAAAACAAGACGGCGAACAGAACGCGCGCAGCCAGATTCAGGCTGTTTTGAATGGATGGGGACATGATGGATTCCTTGCTGACAAGACGAACAAATGGTTGGAATGCGCTGGCTTGCAGTGCATGGAGCGAACTGTATTGGAAACAATTACAACGATAAATAGCTGTAAACTGGATTAATTGTTTCATCAGGAGGGATAGTGGACCGATTTCTGGAAATGCAGACCTTCAATGCCGTGGTCGATGCCGGCAGTTTTGTCAAAGCGGCTGACGCGCTGAACATGTCCAAGGCGGCGGTGTCGCGCTATGTGGTGGACATGGAAACGCGCCTGGGTGTGCGGCTGCTGCACCGCACGACACGGCGCCTGTCGCTCACCGACGAGGGTCAGGTCTTTTACGGCCGCAGCAAGGAATTGCTGGCCGAACTGGAGGAAGCCGAGGACGAAATCACCTCGCGCAGCGATGCTGCCAGCGGCTTGTTGCGCATCAATGCGCCTTTTACCTTTGGCATTTTGCATCTGGCGCCACTCTGGGGTGAGTTCATGGCGCTGCACCCCAAGGTCAGGCTCGAGGTCACTCTGGCGGACCGGCTGGTGGATCTGGTGGAGGAAGGCTACGACCTGGCGATTCGCATCGCCACGCTCGAAAACTCAAGCCTGGTCAGCCGCAAACTCGCCAGCACCCGCACTGTGCTGTGCGCTTCGCCCCAGTATTTAAAGTTGCACGGAACCCCCCTGCATCCCGCCGAGCTGGCCGACCACGCAGTGATTTCCTACAGCTACCTGTCCACTGGCGACGAATGGCGCTTCACCGGACCTGAGGGGTCGGTGAATGTCAAAACCAAGCCTTGCATGCACACCAACAGCGGCGACACCTGCCGCGCCGCCGCCCTGACGCATCAGGGCGTGATCTTGCAGCCGAGTTTTTTGGTCGGCAAGGACCTGACCGATGGCAGTCTGGTGGAATTGATGCCGCAGTACCGGTCCATCGAATTCGGCATTTATGCGGTTTATCCGACGCGCAAACATGTCTCGGCCAAAGTGCGCGCCATGATCGACTTTCTGGCCGGCCATCTTGCCGGGCGCACTTCAGCCTGGTGAGCCTGTTGCGCCGCGGCAAGCTGCTGCCTAGATCAGGCCGAGCGGCACCATCGCCTGCGCCACCTTGATAAAGCTCAGGATGTTCGCGCCCGCCACGTAGTTGCCCGAGGCCCCGAATTCCTCTGCGGTTTCGTAGGTTGTGGCATGAATGCGCGTCATGATGTCGTCGAGCTTCTTGTCGGTGTACTCGAAGGTCCACGAATCGCGGCTGGCGTTTTGCTGCATTTCGAGTGCCGAGGTCGCAACCCCGCCCGCATTGGCAGCCTTGCCCGGTCCGTAAGCGATCTTGGCATCGAGAAAGACCTTGACACCTTCGGGTGTCGTCGGCATGTTGGCACCTTCACCGACAGCGATGCAACCGTTCTTGACCAGCGTCTTGGCGTCCTTGCCATTGATCTCGTTTTGCGTTGCCGAAGGCATGGCGATCTGGCAGGGAACCTCCCAGATATTGCCGCCTGCAATATACCTTGCATCCTTGTGATAGCCCACGTAATCGGCGAGCCTGCGGCGCTCGACTTCCTTGAGCCTCTTCACCAATTCCAGGTCGATGCCCTTGTCATGAACAATGATGCCATTGGAGTCGGAGCAGGCCACCACCTTGCCCCCCAACTGCTGCAGCTTCTCTATGGTGTAGATCGCCACGTTGCCGGAGCCGGAAACCACACAGGTTTTGCCCTCCACCGAGTCCTTGCGAACCTTCAACATCTCGCGCACAAAATAGACGGAACCGTAGCCGGTCGCTTCTTTGCGAACCAGTGAGCCACCCCAGCCGATGCCCTTGCCCGTCAACACACCGGACTCGTAGCGGTTGGTAATTCTCTTGTACTGGCCAAACAGGAAGCCAAGCTCGCGCCCGCCAACGCCGATGTCGCCGGCCGGTACATCGGTGTACTCACCCAGGTGCCGGTAGAGCTCGGTCATGAAGCTCTGGCAGAAACGCATGATTTCGTTGTCCGACTTGCCCTTCGGGTCGAAATCCGACCCGCCTTTGCCGCCGCCGATAGGCATGCCGGTGAGCGCGTTCTTGAAGAGCTGCTCAAACCCGAGGAACTTGATGATGCCGAGGTAGACCGACGGATGAAAGCGCAAGCCGCCCTTGTAGGGTCCGATGGCGCTGTTGAATTCAACCCGGAAGCCGCGGTTGATGTGAACCGTACCCTTGTCGTCCTGCCATGGCACGCGAAAAATGATCTGGCGCTCGGGCTCACAGATGCGCTCGATGATCTTCTGGTGGGCGAATTCGGGGTACTTGACCAGCACCGGCCCCAGAGATTCGAGAACCTCCTTGACCGCCTGGTGAAATTCATCTTCGCCAGGGTTTCTTGCGATGACTTGCCGAAAAATGGCTTCGATTCTCTCTTCCAATACCACCGTCATGTTGTCGCTCCATTTGAAAACAGGCGTTCGCTTGGATTTGCACAGGGCATCGGAGCGCCCATTTCAATAACCCCATGCACCAAATGGTGACAAACGAAAGAACAGCTGCACCAATTTGATGCAATTCTATTCTGATACGGGCTTTCAACCTATCCATCGGCACTAAGGAAAACACTCACTTCATGGGCGCTATAGATAACTTGGTAATTAACAAGTAACAATACGGTATTTCCGGTTTTAAGCGATAACTCCCAGAATTCGCTGCATGGCAATTTGCAGTGATCCCCATTTTTTGAAGGAAACATCCCATGTCCCCATCCTGGAAATTTGAAACCCTGTCCGTCCACGCCGGCTACTCGCCCGATCCCACCACCAAGGCGGTGGCGGTGCCGATCTACCAGACCGTCGCCTATGCTTTTGACAACGCGCAGCACGGCGCCGATCTGTTCGACCTCAAGGTGTCGGGCAACATCTACACCCGCATCATGAATCCGACGCAGGACGTGCTGGAAAAGCGCGTGGCGGCACTCGAAGGCGGCATTGCCGCGCTGGCTGTGGCCTCGGGCCAGGCGGCGGTGACCTACGCCATCCAGACCATTGCGGAGGCAGGCGACAACATCGTATCGTCCACCTCACTCTATGGCGGCACCTACAACCTGTTTGCGCACACGCTGCCGCTGTCGGGCATCACAACGCGCTTTGCCGACGCGCGCGACCCGGCCAGCTTTGAGCCCCTGATCGATGAAAAAACCAAGGCGATCTATGTCGAGTCGCTGAGCAACCCGCAGGGAACGGTGGTCGATATTGCGCGCATTGCCGAGATCGCACATCGCCATGGTGTGCCGCTGATTGTGGACAACACCGTGGCCACGCCCTATCTGCTGCGCCCGTTCGAACACGGCGCCGACATCGTGGTGCATTCACTCACCAAATACCTGGGCGGCCACGGCACCTCGCTGGGCGGCGCTATTGTGGACTCGGGCAAGTTCCCGTGGGCCGAGCACAAAGCCAAGTTCAAGCGCCTGAACGAGCCCGACCAGAGCTACCACGGCGTGATCTATACCGAAGCGCTGGGCCCCGCCGCCTACATCGGCCGGGCTCGCGTGGTACCGCTGCGCAACCTGGGCGCGGCCATTTCGCCGTTCAATGCCTTTCTGATTCTGCAGGGCATAGAGACACTTTCATTGCGCATGGAGCGCATCAACGACAACACGCTCAAGGTGGCGCAGTTCCTGCAAAAGCAGTCCAAGGTCGCCTGGGTCAACTACGTCGGCTTGGCCGACCACCCGGACCACGCACTGGCGCAAAAATACCTGGGTGGCAAAGGCTCGGGCCTGCTGACCTTTGGTGTCATGTCGGCACCCGGGCAGGGCCGCGTTGCCGGGGCTGCGTTTCTGGACGCGCTCAAGCTGTTCACGCGCCTGGTCAACATCGGCGACGCCAAGTCACTGGCCACGCATCCGGCTTCAACGACACACCGTCAGCTCGCACCCGAAGAACTGGCGAAGGCCGGTGTCTCCGAAGATGCCGTGCGCCTGTCCGTCGGCATTGAACACATTGACGATCTGCTGGCTGATCTGACGCAGGCGCTGGCTGCGGTCTGAACGTCTTCGGGCATTGCGGAGTTGGATCGAAACGGACCGCATTCAGGGCTATGTGCGGGACGCGGTATCTGGTGGCAGCGGTGACGATGGCTTATTGCAGCGCTTTGGATTGATCGTGGAACGAGACCCAGACGGAACTGGTGAAGATCCGCGGCAAGAAATAAGCGCATAAAAAAAGCGCCCCATAAATGCGGGGCGTTTTCAATATCAGATTCGCCTATTTCTTGGCAAATGGCTGTGGACGTGGTGTCTTGTCGGACGATGGCGGCAGTATGGGCATCATGAAGCTGGGTTGGTCACCGGTCAAAGTCTTCAGGAAGGCCACCACTTTGGCGTTTTCGTCTTTCGTGAACGTCTTGCCCAGTTGCAGTTTACCCATGGTATCCACGGCTTCGCCCAAGGTGTTGGCAGCGCCATCGTGGAAGTACGGGTAGGTGAGTTCCACGTTGCGCAGGGTGGGCACCTTGAAGTTGAAGCGGTCCGCATCCTTGCCGGTAACTGCAGAGCGTCCTTCTGCGGGGCTATTGGCTTTGTAAGCCGACACCACACCCATTTTCTGGAACGAGTTGCCGCCGACTGCCGGTCCGTTGTGGCAGGCCACGCAGCCGCTGTCCTTGAACAGTTTGTAGCCCGTTACTTCGTCGGCACTCAGCGCATCTTTCTTGCCCAGCAGCCACAGGTCAAAGCGGGAATTAGGTGTAACCAGGGTCTTTTCAAATTCGGCAATCGCCAAAGTTACTTGCTCGATATCCACCTTGTCTTTGGCAAAAACCTGCTTGAATTCCCGCACATAGGCGGGGATCGACTCCAAAACTCCCAATGCCAGGGTGTGGGTGAACCCCATTTCGCCTGGATTGGCAATGGGGCCACCGGCTTGTGCCTTAAGGTCGGCCGCACGACCGTCCCAGAACTGCGCCACGTTCAGGCTGGAGTTCAAGACCGTAGGCGCGTTGATCGGGCCTTGCTGCCAGTGGTCACCAATCGACGTTGCAATGTTATCCGTGCCGCCCATGGACAGGTTGTGGCAGGAGTTGCAAGAGATAAAGCCGGACTTGGACAGACGGGGATCAAAGAACAGCTTTTTACCCAACTCGACCATGCCGATGTTGATGTTCGCCGGTGGTTTGATGGGCTGAATCGGCTCATCGGATGCGGCCCATGCCGCGCACGCGCCAGTGATTGAAAACGACATTACTAACAGTTTGAACTTGGTCATCACATACTCCTCAGGGTTAAACAAAACATTAAGAACAGGGCAAACTTTACGCCCATGATTTATCAATGTTGTGATCTAAGTCATTGATTAGTATGGATATTTTCACTATAGTGCATATAGTTTTTTACTATATCAACACCCCATGAAACTTTCCGCTTTGCGTTATCTGGTAGCTTTTTCCGACGAGGGCTCTATCAGCCGGGCCGCCGACTTTTGCAAAGTGAGCCAGCCCACCATGAGCGTGGCACTGCAAAATTTGGAGACCGATTTGGGGGCAACACTGATCGAGCGATCTAAAGGCCCCATCAGCCTCACCGAGTTGGGTCGCGAGGTCGTTCAGCAAGCCAGACGAGCACTGGAAGAAACCCAGCGGGTTGAGATGGTGGCCCACGCGCACAAGGACCCTTTGAGCGGCGTCTTTCGCATAGGCATCATTCACACTATTGCACCCTATCTCCTACCGTCGCTGATCGCATCTCTGGCTCAGCGCACCCCCGAGATGAAGCTCTACATCGAAGAAAGCATGACCGCCCTGCTGACGGACTACCTGAAGTACGGCACCATAGACGTCGCCATCATCGCCCTGCCCTTCGACGTGCCCGGCATCGACACGGTACCCCTGTACGACGAGCCGTTCCGTGTGGTCGTTCCGCGTGATCACCCCTGGGCCAAACGCAGAAAAATTGCCAGGACCGAGATTCGGGGCGACGACGTGCTGGTGCTGAAGGCGGGCAACTGCTTTCGGGAGCAGGTGCTGGACGCCTGCCCCGAGATCAGCCACGCGGATGGACCTGGGCACCAGGGGCACTCGGTGGGCACCATTCGCTGCATGGTCTCCTCGGGCTATGGCATTTCGGTGCTTCCGGCAGCGGCCTTGACAGGGCCCTACAAGTCCGACATGGTGAGGGCCATCGCGTTTCAGAAACCCGAACCCGTGCGACGGGTCGCGCTGGCCTGGCGCCGGGGCTTCGCACGGCCCGAGGCGATCCAGGCGATTGTGGATGCCGTACAGGGCATTGAAAATCCAAGCTTTACGCCCGTGTCCCCATCTGAACGCGCGGCTACTCCGGCTTAACCCACCAGCACCCAATGGTTGTCAAGCGCCAGTCCGCTGGGCCACTTCAAAAACACGGGCGCAAGCGACGGGTGCCAACGGGCAACGCCCCTGGCCGACCCCAGTAATACGCCGTTGGAGTGCTGCGCCAGCGGCCAATGTGTCAGGGCGCCGGCGTCCTGCAGTTGGGCAATCTCCTTGAAACTCTCCGGCGCATGCGGGCTCCACTGGAGTGCGTTATTCTTGCGTGGGCAGCTCAGCACAAAACCGCCACCCGGGCTGACGACGATGTCACCCCTGTACCCACCAGCAATGCCCAGCAGGGGTTTGGCGGCCTGCAGTTGCCTCCACGCCATCTGGCGCATGCCCAGGCGATCTCCTCAATGGCGGCACCCACCTTCACGCGGAGTCAACGCGATGGTTGGTCGGCCAACCTCGGACGCAGGGTATGCGAACCCTGCGCCTGCTGATCGCGCATGAGCCTTTGGTTGCTGACAGGGGCGGGCAATACAGTCCTCAAAAACCTAGTGACTCAACAATGGCCACCAGATCGGCGAAGCTTGCCTGTTCGAGCTTCCCTACCAATGCGCCCTTGTCCAGGCCCTCGCACTCGAATCGGGTCAGGCTGACCTCGAAGGACAGCTCGCAGATTTCCAGTGGTGACATGAAGCCGATGTTGCAGATATGAGCAAGACAGCGACGCTCTGGCTCGCTGAGCTCCAGGCCGTGGTGTTTGAGTATTTCCAGGTATCTTTCAGCAGTTCGATTCAGTTTGCCGCTGATCTCCAGCGTGTTTTTTTGCCCGTCCGCGAGGATGGCCAGCGGCGGACCAAAAAAGACGTTGGTCTTGCCCACGTTCCGCGTCTTTTCGGATGCCGTCAGGGCCGGGGCAATCCAGCTGGGGTCACCCCTGCCCTTGTCAGGTTCTGGAATCAAGGCAGGGTCGTCTGGGAGAAGTGACATATCAGTGGGAAACGCCATGCTTGAGCTCGTGCTTGGCGTCCTTCATTCCCCAGGGGAGCTGGGGTGGCACCTCTGGCGCAATCTGGGGAAATCCCCTGTTTCGGGCACCGTCCTGAACGTTGTGCGGGTTGTGGCATTCGGTGCAGGTAAACCAGCGCTTCTTGCCGGTGCTGGCCCAGTCGCCGATCCGCTTGCCGTGAATACCATCGCGCCAGTCGCGCATCTTGTCGCCGTGACACTTGCCGCACAACAGTTGGGGCTGGTCAAAGCTGACCGGGTCACCAAAGTTGTCCACCAGCTTATTGCGCTGTGTGGTGTGGTGGCAATCCATGCACCAGATGCGGTCCCGTCCATGCTGTAGGTTCTGAAGATCCGCCACCATGGCGGCCATCGTCGGTATCGGGCCTGGCTTTTTGCCGGTCGGCAGCTTGGGCGGAATGAACTTGGGACCAACACCGTTGTGACACGCGACGCCGCACAGGGGCATCAAGGCCAGCTTCTCCGAGCGCGGTTTGACGACCGCACTTCCCGCCGGGACATGTCCCAGAAGAGGCGTGTCACTCATGGGCACGGTGCCGTCGAACGGATCACCCCACCAAAGCACCGCGCCGGTTTTTGGTGAACACTTCACGTTGGGCCAGCCTGGCTGCAGGTCGCGCTTGACGACTTCCGACGCGCCTTTGCGGCTCTCAAAGCAAGTGGTCTCGGGTGCCGGCGTCGGCTGCGCAAAAGCGGAAGATATCAGGCCCCAGCAGAGGGCCAGAAGCATCGCGCTGAATGTGAGTTGTTTCATCATGAGTGCCTCAGCTTGATGCGCGGGTGACGGTCTCGCTGCTGCGCGGGAAATCAATCGATTCGCCTGCCGCACTGCCCTCATACCTGAGGTCGTGCACCAGGATTCCGATGGCGCCCTTGAGCAAAATGGACCAGATGAAGAAGCCCATCGCCCAGATACCGACGGTCATCATGATCTCGATCACGGTCGGGTAGTACTCGATCACTTCGCCAATGGGTGTGGGGATGAAGCCGGGAACGATGAGGCCCATGCCCTTCTCGATCCAGATACCGACAAACGCCAGCACGCAGGCAATCGGCAGCAGCTTGTAGTTGGTGCGTACGCTGGGAATCAAGAACATCACGAAAGCGATGATCATGAAGGCCAGGGAGCTCCAGAACCATGGCACGAGACGCGTCAGACCATGCAATCCGAACATCAGATAGTACAGACCATTGGCATGCTCGGTCCGGGCGTACAGCTCGACCACGATTTCCGACATCGTCAGGAAGAGGGCTAGGCCCAGGCACCAGGTAACGATGGTGGACAGCACATCGATGGCGTCGTTCTGAATCCAGAACTTGGTGTTCTTGCGGATGATCATGAACGCCAGAATGATCAGGCAGGGGCCAGCGGCAAACGCTGTCGTGATGAAACGTATCGGCATCATGCTGTGGAACCACATCGGGCGCGCGGGCATTGACGAGATCAGGAAGGCAGTGACGGTATGAATGCTGAGCGCCCAGACGATGGAGGTGTAAACCAGGGGCATGAAGATCTTGTTGTTGACGTGACCACCGGTATATTTTGCATAGAGGTAGTAAAACCCGCAGGCGAAATTGAGTATGAGGTAGCCGTTGAGTACCAGCACGTCCCACGCCAGCATCGAGCCCGGCATGTTGAAGATGCCGACAAAGGGCAACATGTGCCAGAGCCGGTCGGGCCGCCCCATGTGAGCAAAGACGAACAGCATGACCATACAGACCGCCGAAATCGCCAGCATCTCACCCAGCACTGTCACTTCATGCATGGCCTTGTGGTGGTAGATATAGGCGGGAAAAACGATGGTCACCGCCCCTGCCGCCACACCGACCAGAAACACCAGATTGGCGAAGTAGAGGCCGTCGTGAATCTGGCTGCTCAGGCCGGTGACGATCAGTCCTTCGGTGTTCTGCAGGTAGAACCCGTACAGTGCGCCGGCACTGAGGACCGCCAGAAAGCCCATCCAGGCATAGAACTTTACCCCCCCCTTCAGGACATAGCGTGTGTAATCGATAACGAAGTTGATGAGTTTGTGCACGATCCGGCTCCTCAATCGTAGAAATAAAAGAACTTCGGAAAGGTATTGAGTTCAGCCTTGAGGCGGAATACGTTCTTCCTCGCAAGAATCAGGCTGACTTCACTTTGCGGGTCGAGCAGGTTGCCGAACTTGCGCGCACCCACCGGACACACTTCGACGCAGGCCGGATAGCGTCCCTGGCGAGTCCGCTGCAAACACCAGTGGCATTTTTCAACGACTCCCCGCATGCGCGGCCGGTTGCCCAGGTAATGCGTCACCGGATTCATCTCCTCCTTTGGCAGGACGGGTGTGGTCAGGTTGATGCGGCGCGCCCAGTAAGGGCAGGCACCCATGCACATGCGGCAGCCAATGCACCAGTTGTAGTCGATCACCACCGGGCCATCGGCCTCACGGTAAGTCGTTCTCACCGGGCACACCTTGACGCAGGGCGGCTTCTCGCACTGCATGCAGGCAATCGGCATGTAGGTTGCGTCTTTTTCGGGAACGAGCGCGGGCTCGTAGTGATACTGACCTTCGAGCACTTGACCGGCTGGGGTATAGGCATTGCCACCGACCTGGATGCCGAGACCTTCAGGATAGCCCTCGTTCATCTTCTCTTTCGAGAATTCACCGCGCTCCATTCTGAGCACCTGGATCCACTCAATGCGTTCGCCGGGATTCTTGCCGCGCGACTGGTTGTTTTCCTCGACGCAGGCATTGACGCAGCGCCGACATCCAATGCACTTTCTGATGTTCAGGGCATACCCCATGAGAACACCCGGTAGCGCTTCGGTGGTGTCAACAGACACTTTCTTGCCGTACTGGGCGGAGTAGCGCCGCTCAAGCCGTGCGCGCGCTTCTGCTTTCTCCGCAGCTGTCATCAATCGGTAGTTACCCTGAAAGTGCTCAGCCCATTCAACCGTGGCCTTGGCATCGTCGCTCTGGGTCATCAGCGCGGCGGCACCCATCAACGATGACACACTCAGCATCCCACCAGCTGCCAGAAAGTTGCGCCGTGAGCTGGTGGTGGCCGCTCCGCCGGGAACGACAGGCGGCGGGCGCGCCGAACAGGCGGGCGGCGTCGCCGGGTTGGAATCGGCAGTTGGGCTTTTGTCAGGCGACACAATCATTCTCCAGAGATAAGCAGATTTGCGTTGTACAAACCACAGTAACCAGTCGCTGGTCAAAGCCCGATGGAACATCGTGATTCGCTGGAGTTCATGGTAGAAAAAAGGAAAGAATCTGACTTGATATAGATCAAACATCGGCTTCTCCGTGAAAGAATAGGCTTTTCAATCACATGAAGTCGGACCAGAATCGACGATAGATGGCGCGCTCTGGCGTCAGCCGTGCTGCTCGGGGATCACTTGGACTTCATTTCCTCTGTCATGCCAGGTACAAGCAGCCCCTGCTCACCTCGACCCTCGCTTTTTTGGAGAAACAAAGATGGCACGCTGGACCGAAAACTCCGCTGATCAAAATCACATGGTCACGATTTCGCAACATATTCCTGTCGGGGGCATTGTCCGGATTGTGCTCAATGACGGCAGCGTGATTGAGGGCGCTTTCCGGCAAATGAATATTGAAAACAATGCCGGGCAGGGCGGTTGGAAGTATCGCGGGGAGTGTGAAATTGAAACCAAAGATCATTCCCGTTTTGTGTTGGATTACCTGGATATCAAGTCTGCATCCAGCATTTGGAACGATCCCGTTTCCGCTGAATATCAACGTCTTGGCTTGATCACCTTGGACCACAGAAACCCGGGAGCAGATCGCTTGGAAAGAGGAAAATAGCCACGGCTTACGCGGCCGAGTTGATCAACAAGAAGTTGCCACCGATGTGGCATTCCCTGTGATCGGCCCGTGGCAGCGTTGCGCGTTTACTTGCTGCTGCTTTTTTCAAGATCGGCAAACAGTTCGTCAGCAGACGTAAAACGGGCGCACCGCATCCGACACAGACATGCCCATCGCGCTCAGCGTCTGTGTCGCTTGCCCTTTGATGTCATCGTCCACCCGAATGTGAAGCATGGAGGTTTGTGCGGTCACGGTGATTGCCTTAGCGAACTGAGTGACTGCTGCTGAGAACACAGATTGCGGGTTCGTTTTCCTTGACTTGGCCGGCTCCAGTGCAGTGTTGCAGACCTTCCTGGCGAACCTTCCATCAGAGCGTATAGCTGTCAAGACTTCGCTGTGTCATAGGCGCACGAGTAGCACCGAAACGGCCCGCTACAATCGCGCCCTTCATGAGCTACTGCGCAATCGACTTCGGCACCTCCAACTCTAGTGTGATCGTGGCTGACCAGCAAGGCGGCATGCGACTGGTGACGCTGGAAGATGGGCAGTCGACCATCCCGACGGCGGTCTTCTTTTTCACTGACGAACTTGAGGCCGCTCATGCCCACGGCGTGCATCGCCCCGACGGTGCCATGGCGCGCGCCTACGGCCGGGCTGCGGTGGCGGCCTATGTCGACGGCTATGCCGGCCGTCTGATGCGCTCGCTCAAATCCATCCTGGGCTCAAGCCTGGCCGAGCAGACCACCGACCTGGGTAATGGCTACGCCGTGCGTTATCTGGACGTCATCACCGGCTACCTGCGTTATTTGCGGCGCGCCGGCGAAGCGTCGGCTCAGCAGCCGCTGGACCGTGTGGTGTTGGGGCGGCCGGTGTTTTTTGTGGATGACGATGCCGAGCGCGACGCGCGGGCCCAAGCCACGCTGACTGCTGCGGCGCAGGCTGCCGGCTTTCGCGATGTGCGCTTCCAGTTTGAACCGATTGCCGCAGCCTTCGACTACGAGCAGCAGGTGGTGCATGAACAGATCGTGCTGGTGGCAGATATTGGCGGCGGTACCAGCGACTTCAGCGTGGTGCGTGTTGGCCCCGCGCAGCGACTGCGCGCCGACCGTCGCGACGACATTCTGGCCAACCACGGCGTACATATCGCCGGCACCGACTTCGACCGACAGATCGAGTTGGCTGCGCTGCTGCCCTTGCTGGGCTTTGGTGCTCACGGACCGGGCGGGCAGGGCGCGCGCCCGGTGCCGAGCACTATCTACCACGACCTCGCCACCTGGCACTTGATCAACACCTGCTATCGCCCACGTCGCGTCGCAGAGTGGCGCGCCATGGTTGACTGGTTTGCCGAGCCTGAACTGCACCGCAGGCTGATGCGTGTGCTGGAGCTTCGGCTGGGTCACGAGCTGGCAGCCAAGACCGAGGCCGCCAAGATCAGCGCCTCCGCAGGCACCCCGGCGCGCGTGGCGCTCGACGCGCTGGCTCCGGGGCTGGCGGTAACGGTGGACGAGGCGCTGGCGCTGGAGGCAATCCGCGCCGACCTGGAGCGCATCGTCGAAGCCGCCGTGCAGACGGTGCGGGCCGCCGGTTTGCCGCCCGAGCGCATCGACGTGCTCTACTTGACCGGCGGCTCTACCGGCATGGCCGCGCTGACCGAGCGTCTATCGGCACGCTTTGCCACGGCGCGCTCCGTGCAGGGGGACCGCCTTGCCAGCGTCGCCATGGGTCTTGGCGTGCACGCATCGCGCATGTTTGGTACTTCAACCCGCAAATAACTTCTCCACAGTGGCCTTTGGATTGCGAAAGTTTGGTCGCAGTCATCTCAAGCTACGCGTTTGGCGCTTACTTGGTTCGCGAAGGAGTACTGACTTTCTTCAAGAATTCGCTTTTTGGAATGTGCGTCTGCTTCCTGCGCGGCGCGGATGATGGCATTGAAGCGCCCTTCGCGGAACAGTTTGAGAACGGCAGTCACCACCGCGGGGTCGAACTGGGCGCCGGCACCCCGTTCAACTTCTGCCGCGGCCAACTGGGGGTCCCATGGTTCTTTGTAAGGTCGGCGGCTGATCAGGGCATCGAACACATCAATCACGCTGACGATGCGGGTGGCGATATGAAACTCGCGCGACGGACGCCCCTCTGGATAGCCTGTGCCATCCCAGCGCTCATGGTGGTGGGTGGCAATGTCGCAGGCCGTCGCCAGATAGGCATCGTTGTCAAGAATGCTCTTGCCAATGTGCGTGTGCGTGCGAACGATGGCGTATTCTTCTTCGGTGAGCTTGCCGGGTTTGCGCAGAATGGCATCCGGAATGCCGATTTTTCCGACATCGTGCAGTCGACTGGCCATGCCAACGTGGGAGGCCTCTTCGTCCGAGAGGCCCAACTCAATGGCAACCAGGCGCGTGTACTGATCGATCCGGTTAATGTGGCTTCCAGTAGCGCTGTCCTTGAACTCGGCAATGCGCGCCAGCATATCGATCATGTGGTCGTAGGACTTTGTCAGGTCGACATGCAGGCGCAGGTTCTCCAGCGCGCTGGAACATTGCTGGGCCATCATGGCAACGAGTGCCCGGTCGGACTCGTCGAGATCGTGGGTCGGTTCAATGTAAATAAAGCCCACCGGTTTGCCCTGTACCAGAAGTGGCACCACGTAGGCATCCTTGCGCAGCATTTCGGGTACTTTGCCGGTCAGGACAGCCTGGCTGCACTCAGTGCGAATGTGATCAAAACGCTCCTGGCTACTGAGGCTGCCCGAGGTGGCCTGCATGGTGGTTTCAAGGTCATCAAAGGTGACGATCACGCCATCGATGGTAGAGATGAAGCTGTTACCCGACAGATTGCACAGTGCCACGACCTGGGTCAGTACGCCCTGAAAGAACTGGCCCAACGAGCGGTTGCTGATCCGGTAAATGTCCGGCGCGGCCATCAAGACATGCTGCAATCCGACCCGGTTGAGATCAATCGATCGCAGGTCACGGTAGGACTTGATGGTTGACCGTACGGTGGTGTAGAGGTGCGTGGCAGTGAGTTCGGTCTTGTCTTTGTAGTCATCAATGTCATAGTGGTCTATGACATAGCGCTCGGGCGCGAGTCCGGCCTGACCGGTGCGAATGATCAGGCGTACCAGCATGTTTTTGAGGTCTTTACGGATGAACTCCACCAGACGCAAACCGGCGTCGTCGGTTTCCATCACCACATCGATCAGGGCTACCGCGATGTCTGCATGCAAGGCCAGCATGGCACGGGCTTCAGCACCAGAGCCTGCTTCGATGATTTCAAGCCCGCGATCCGCAAAACGAAACCCCTTGAGGTTGATGCGGGTGAGCGCGCGCATGTCGGGTTCGTCATCAACAACCAGCAGCTTCCACGTGTGACGGTGACCGGTTTGTGCAACCTCCGGGGCGGGTGTCTCATTGCGCGTGCGGATCAATTTCATGCTGTGCCTTCCTCGATTTTCGCGTTCAGTCGGGCAGAAAATTGGATGTCGAACTGGCACCCTGTCTCCGGTTGGCTGTGGCAGACAATGGTTCCGCCAAGTTGGGCGGTCACAATGTTGTAACAGATGTACAGCCCCAGCCCGGAGCCTCCTTCACCCCTTCGGGTGGTGTAGAAAGGCTCGAAGATGCGGGCCAGTTGGTTGGCATCCATGCCTTTTCCGTCGTCGCTGAACTCCAGCCGGACATTGGGTGCGTTGTGCGTGACTTTGATGCCGATAGTGCCGGGGCGCTTGCCCGCATCGAAGGCGTGCTGGACAGCGTTCATGACCAGGTTGGTCAGCAGTTGCTGCACCAAGCCTGGCATCCCGTGAAGCTCGAGCTTCTCCGGGCACTGTACTGCCACCTGAATCGGCAGCTTCTTAAGCGTGCTTTGCATCGAAAAGAGCACGTCGCTGATGAGTTCCTGCACGTTGAAGGTGCGGAATTGCTCCGAGGTCTGGTCAACCGAAGTCCGCTTGAAACTTTGCACCAAACTGGCTGCGCGCCGCAGGTTGGCCAGCGCCAGATCTCCACTCTCCCGCAATCCCGCCAGCGCATGGCGTAGCAGGTCTTCATTGACCTCTTCCACGCTCAGCATCCGGTCGATGCGCAGCAGGGTTTCTGCATTGTGGGAAACGGCTCCTACCGCGACCCCCACTGGCGTGTTGAGTTCGTGGGCAAAGCCCGCCACCATGCGCCCGAGCGATGCCATCTTTTCACTCTGTACCAATTCACTGCGCGTGGTCTTCAGTTCCTGAATGTTGCCTGCCAGCTCAAACCAGCGCTTTCGCAACAATTCAAGCAACAACCAACCCAGCATGGCCGTGATCACAAAAATTGCCACGTAACTCAATTGGGTCTGGTTGATGCTGGCGGCCATGGCGGCCTCGATCGGTCCGAAATGCTGTGAGACGCTGATTCCTCCACGAATATCGCCTATCTGGTAGCCCTGCCGGGCGTGGCAGGCCAGGCACGACTGCTCGACCTTCAACGGCGCCATATAACGTAACTGGCGTCCATGCGCATCCGGTTCGATGCCGACCACTTCGCGGGTGCCTGACTCAAACGCTTCCAGCGACTTCTTCTCCCACGGGTCGGCCGCATTCTCGGGACGAACTGGACGCAGACTGGTCAACCGGAATATGGCACCACTGTCTGATTCCGCCATCTCGGCAATCAGACGGGTCATGTAGGCCGGGTTGATGAGGGTTAGCGACTGGCCATCGTTCGTGGTCACGTCGCGCCGGCCAATGGGCAGGTAGGGATTCGGCTGTGTCTTTGGCGTCACTGGAACATAAATGCCGCCATGGCTTGCGTTCCAGCTGCGTGTCAGCACCACCATGCGAAACATGTTGCGCGCGCCTTCGGTGGCGATCTGGACACTCTGTACGCGAATGTCCTCTACGTGGACCTCAAGCAAGATCCATGCGCCTGCGGCCCACAGTGCAAGCAACACCAGCCACCAGCGCCGTTGCTGGACAACGACGGGGACGATGGCGTCCGCTGCTGTCATTGAGATTGGCATAGCGTGTAACTGCTTGGTCTGGGTCAACCACAGCTATGCGGGTAGGGTCAACTCAGCCCAAGAGCGGTATGTAGATCGGGCACAGCTGCTTCGCCCACCTTGAATGCGGCAACGGTTTGCACCAGGCCGTCAGCCTGGTTCTTCAGTCCGGCTGCCGCTGCCGCGATCTGCTCCACCAGTGCTGCATTTTGCTGGGTGTTCTGGTCCAGGCTGGAAACTGCCTCACCGACTTGCGCGACGCCCAAGCTTTGCTCCTGGCTGGCCACGCTGATTTCAGCCATGATGTCGGTAACCCGCTTGATGGCACTCACTACCTCATGCATGGTGATCCCCGCCCG
>Ga0163199_1000293_pt1 | contig 31652 bp, 31 predicted proteins | sample PL_2010_150m_FD_113537 | JGI IMG/M metagenome (GOLD analysis project Ga0163199, IMG submission 113537) | Freshwater microbial communities from Powell Lake, British Columbia, Canada to study Microbial Dark Matter (Phase II) - PL_2010_150m | ecosystem: Environmental > Aquatic > Freshwater > Lake ...
ATAGTGACACCTAACGCAAATTAGTTATACCTAACAATCAAATCGTTGCGACAACACCGTCGATTACTCGAATCGTCGTTGGGGAATCGAACACCAAAGTATCCAGTATCTGCATATCGATTTCATCCCTGTCTGCGACCAGGATTGATGACGAACCAATTGCCACAGCTACAGAGCAATCAACGATATTTTCTCCCGCAGTGCTCAGACGTAATGACCTCTGTTTTGCACCATCGCGCACCATCAGGTTGAGTGCACGCACTGGACCATCAATCAGGGTGGCGAACACCAGATCATCTCCGCGGAATGGCGTAACGGACTTAGGTTCGCATCGGTGATCGACGCCGTTGATGTTCAGCGTCACCCCATTGCCGTCGGCTACACAAAACTCACGATCTACGTTTAGAAAAACAGAAAACGGAACGTCGCGGGTGATGTCGGCGGTAGACAGCCGCCAAGTCCAGTCATCGGGAAGCGATCCATCGCAGATTATTTCGTATTGCACCCCAAGGCCGTTGCGCCAAGGAACTCCGATTCTCTCGATCGCTTTCTGCACGATCATGGACAATACAAATTGCCCTTCGTTCGAAACACCTGCACTTCGGAAAGTTGCTTCGCAGAAATTCCAATGACCGTTTCGAGATCCCACCCGCAGATCACGGTGCTGAGCATGTTGGCATTTGTAAAGTTTGCGCCAGCAATTACTGCGCCAGTGAAGTTGGCACTCGCCAGATTGGCTCCTGTGAAATCTGCGCCGGTGACATCTGCGCGAATGAATTGAGTCTGTTTGAGGTTGGCCCGCACAAAGTGCGCACCAGCCAAGTTGGCAACACTGAAATCGGTGAATTCAAGCTTGAGCAGCGAATAGTCGACACCAGCAAGGTATGCAAACTGGCACTTGAGAGTAGTTATGCACATCAGATCGATAGTCGGCAAAGTAGTAGTTGTCTCTGGGACTGTTGTCTCGGAAATCACGCTGGCCGGAATCGTTGAATCTGGGGTTGCAGGTGCTGAATCTGGTGGAGTTGAGTCGACCTCGACCAACGAATTTGTCACTGTGCTTGAAGCACTGGGTGTACTGCTCACCGCACAAGCTCCGAGTACAACAAAGCACGTCAAAAACAGTGCACTCAACGGTCGCGAAAAAGAAATTTTGTTGCGTGCCATTGACAAATACTACGCCAAATATTGCTACTTTTAGAGACTCATGACTGCACCACAAAACCCTCAATGGGGTACCCCCGACATGGTCTCGCCACTCGCACGAGTGCTTGTGCGCACACCTACAACTCAAGGAAAATTTGTTGAAGAAGGTTTCTGGCGCCAACCCGATACATCGGCACTACTCACCGAGCATAAATCATTTACCGAATTGCTTGAAAGTCTTGGTTGCACTGTTGACGTTGCGCCACCAGTAGACGGACTCGTCGATTCCGTCTACATGCATGATCCAATGATCATGACACCACACGGCGCGATCTTGCTGCGCATGGCAAAGCCGGTGCGCTCACCAGAGCCAGCCGAGTCTCGCCGAGATCTCGAGAGGCTTGGCGTGCCAATCTTGGGGCAACTCACCGACCCAGCGTTTGCCGACGGTGGAGACAAAGTTTGGCTCGACGCAAAGACTTTGTTGATTGGTCACGGCTACCGCACCAATCAGGCGGGCATCGACCAAGTGCGCACCATGCTCGCACCACACGGTGTCGATGTTTTTTCATTTGATCTTCCCCACTACGAAGGACCAAGTGCAGTACTGCACCTCATGAGCGTGCTCTCGCCTATCGCGCACGACAAAGCAGTTGTATACGAACCACTCGCACCTGTGCGCTTGTTGCAGTTTCTCGAATCGCGTGGCATTACATGGTTTAGCGTGAGTGAAAAAGAGATGCTGACCCAGGGCAGCAATATTTTGACAATTCGACCAAATGTTGTTGTGCTCGCTGCGGGCAACCCTGTTATTGAATCTCAGTTGCGCACAGCCGGTGTTGAAGTGCACCTTTTCAATGGCGACAACGTGGCGGTCAAGGGCGACGGCGGTCCAACATGCCTTACCGCACCACTGCTTCGGATAACAAGCAATGTCTGAGCTACATGTCTGAGTTCAGCGGCAAGGTTGCAATAGTCACTGGTTCCACGAGCGGAATCGGTGAAGCAATCGCCCGCGCCCTGCACGCGCTCGGTGCATCGGTTGTCATCAACTCATCATCATCGGTTGAGACTGGTCAACAGATCGCTACATCGCTCGGAGACAATGCCATCTACGTACAAGCCGACATCAGCGACAAGGCATCGGGTCAACGACTCATTGACGAAACGCTCAAACAGTTTGGCCAACTCGACATCTTGATCAACAACGCTGGATGGACAACACTCATCGCTCATCACGACCTTGATGCACTGACTGATGAAATCTTTCAAAAAACATTTGATGTCAACGTGACCGGAACTTGGATGCTCACTAAAGCCGCCATGGCGCATCTCAAGAAAAGTGACGACGGCAATGTTGTCAACATCACTTCTGTTGCTGGCGTACGACCAATTGGAAGTTCGATGGCTTATTCAATGACCAAGGCTGCGCTCAATCAAATGACAGTGTTGCTCGCCAAGTCATGTGGCCCAGTGCGTGTCAATGCGGTCGCACCAGGTCTTGTCGAAACTCCGTGGACAAAAGATTGGCAAAATCAACACGACGCAGTGAAGGCAGTTGCCCCGCTTCACCGCTCGGCCACCATGGAAGATTGTGTTCAGGCAACACTCGGCTTGCTCCGCACGAAATATGCAACTGGTCAAATCTTTGTGGTTGACGGCGGTTTGACGCTTGTTTTGTAGCGAGTGAAATAGCGAGTGCTAAAGCGAGTGCTAGAGCGAGTTTTTACAACTCGCGAATGTGGCGACGCAAAAAGTCGAGCGCACTAATTACTGAAAGTTGGCGCATCTGATCGCGCACAGCAGGTAATGCAAACGTTGTCGAAGCAGTGGTTCCATCAGGCAAAGACACGCCAACACACAAGGTTCCGGGCTTGACACCTTCTTGTGATGCCGGCCCAGCAACGCCCGTCAGTGCAAGCCCAACACTTGCGCCAAGCACTTTGCACGCACCAACCGCCATCTCGATCGCGGCTTCTTCATTAACGACCATGTCGCTTTGCACTCCGAGTACCGAGTGCTTGACCTCGGTTGCATACGAAACCACGCCTCCACGAAATACTTCGCTTGCACCCTCGATGCCAGTGAGTCTTCCGGCAACCAGCCCGCCAGTTACCGACTCGGCAAGCCCAAGCGTGAGCCCGCGTTCGCGCAACATGTGCAGCACTACCGACTCCATGGTGTCAGTGTCGATTCCAAACACAATGTCACCAATGGCGTCGCGAACTGTCTCTTCCCACTTGTCCAACATTGCAACTACTTCGGCTTGAGACGTTGACTTTGCTGTCAGTCGCACCTTGATACCTTCCCAACCGCTAGCCAAAAATGCAAGCGTCGGGTTGCCAACACTCTCGAGTTGCTCGATTACACCGAAGAGGCGCTCATTCAGCCCGCTCTCGCTCTCGCCCCATGTGCGCAACACTCGACTCGCGATTACTGATGCAGAACCAGACCGCATCAATAAGTCGGGCAATATTGCGCGCTCAAACATTTCGTAGAGCTCGTATGGCACGCCAGGCACCGCATACATCACCTTGTCACCAACAGGGCAGATCAGCCCTGGCGCAGTGCCACGACGCTGCTCGATAATGGCAGCGCCTTTTGGCACCATCGCCTGGCGCATATTGATCTCGGGCATTCGTCGATTGCGAGAGGAAAACATTTCAGAAATGGCCATGCCAACCGCGTCATCAAACTCGAGAGTGACACCCATGATTTCGGCTATTGCTTCGCGCGTAATGTCATCGTGCGTTGGCCCGAGTCCACCACAAATAATCACGGCGTCGGCGTCGGCAAGTGTTGAGCGAATTGCTTTCACCATCCGTTCGAGGTTGTCGCCCACCTTGACTTGCAGACACGAGTCGATGCCGGCTGCCGACATCTGCTCTCCAAGCCATGCCGAATTTGTGTCAACAATCTGACCGAGCAATAATTCGGTGCCGACCGCAACAACATCGCAGCGCATGTGTTATGCCTGCTTGCGAGCTTTGAATGCGACAGCACCATATTGCAAGCCGCTATACAACGTGAGCACGGTGGCTATGCCAAGTGATCCTTTTGCAAGATAGTTGTAGTCGGCAGCACTCCACGGCAACACCGCAAACCCCACCGCAACTTGTTGAGCAAACGTTTTAAATTTTGCGGCCTTGCTTGCAGGCACACTCACACCTTTTGCTCCCGCAAACACGCGATACAAACTGATCGCAATTTCGCGAGTCGCGATCAGCCCCACAAGCCAAGGGTTAAACATGCCGCGGCTCACCAAAATAAACATGGCACCGAGCACACACACCTTGTCGGCCAACGGGTCGAGAAATGCTCCGCTGCGAGTAGTGCCGTGCTTGCGCGCAAGTTGTCCGTCTACAAGATCGCTCAGGCTCAACAAAAACCACAACCCGGTTGCCACCCATGAACCCACATTGTCTGCTGGGATAATTGCAAACATCAACGGCGAAATCAGTAACCGACCGACGGTGACGGCGTTAGCCCATGTGCGGATTGCGCTCGGATCAACGGGCATGGCTAAAAATCTCCTTCTTCATCGTCACTATCTTCCACCGAGCTTCCCTCTGCCACCAAATCTGGCCCCATCGCATCCACGATGAGCACCGTTGCAAACTCGCCAACAGGCAAGTCTCGACTCACATGCACGATGCCATCAATAGACGGTGCTTCCCAGTGCGTGCGTCCAATGCCCACTTCGTCGACAAGCACCTCAACCGTGCGACCAATGAGCGCATCACGTCGATTTGCCGTGATGTTGTCTTGCATCTCGCGCAACTCGGCAATCCGCTCGTTCATGAGTTCGGCTGGCACGTGATCAGGCAACGTCATTGCATGCGTACCTTCTTCCGGGCTAAACGTAAAGAATCCGCACCAATCCAATTGCGCGTCTTCAACAAACTGCAACAACTGGTCGTGGTCTTCTTCGGTCTCCCCCGGGTATCCAACAATGAAGTTGCTACGAAAAGCGGCATCGGGTGCGAGCGCGCGAATGTCGTTAATGCGCTTCAAGAATCGTTCGCCGTCTCCCCATCTGCGCATGCGACGCAAATGAGTCTTGCTGACGTGCTGCAACGACAAGTCAAAATACGGAACACCGGTATCGAGAATCGCTGCGATCAATTCGTCGCTCAAGTCGCTTGGGTACAGATACAACAAGCGAGTGCGCTTTACTTTGGCGGCAACAGCGCGCACAAGCGGAACAATCGAACCAGCACCAAGTTCGCTCGGGCGGTCCTTGCCATAACTTGCAAGATCTTGTGCGATCAACACAATTTCTTTTGCTCCAAGCTCGTCCACTTCGTGCAGGATGGAGTCGATGTCGCGGCTGCGTTGCGGGCCTCTAAAACTTGGGATCGCACAAAACCCGCAAGTGCGGTCGCAACCTTCAGCAATTTTTACATAGGCCCACGGCGCTGTGCTCTTTGGTCGCGGCAAGTTGAGCAGGTCGAATGATGGAATTGGCGCAGCCGACACCGAAATTGGTTTGCGACCCATCTGCACAGGCACACCAAAGCCAGCAACTTGATCTACTTCTGGCAGCGCCTCGGCGAGTTCGGCTCCATATCGCTCGGCCATGCAGCCAGTGACCACAAGCCTTGCTCCATCTTTGCGCTGCATACCAAGGGCAAGCACCGTGTCGATACTTTCTTTGCGCGCGTCTTCAATAAATGCGCATGTATTAACAACAACTAAGTCTGCAAGTGAAGGGTCGTCGGTGGCAATCAAGCCATCGGCAAGCAGCGTGCCGACAATTTTGTCTGAGTCGACATCATTCTTTGGACAACCAAGCGTCTCGACATAAAAACGTTGCTGCACAACATCTAATCCTACTGCTCACCCGTTTAGTAATTGAGCTTGAGTCCTTTGTATGGCCACGGCATCGACACCAATCTGCCCGTGCCAGACAGCGTGATGTACGCAGTCTTGTTATCTGGTCCGCCAAAGCAGATGTTGGTCGTCAGCGGGTCGCCTGTCAAGATCTGCTCGAGCACCACGCCTTCTGGCGAAATCACGGTGATGCCAGCAGTTTGCAGACCAATTGTTGCAACACATACATTGCCGTCGCCGTCAACAGCAAGCGAATCGAACAATTGCAGGCCCGGCAATCCACACAACAAACCAGATGGATCAATCGGTGAGAACGGCGTTGTCTCGCCTGGCGCCGTGACCGTTGCTTGATAGACACGACCTGTATGTGTTTCGGCCCAATACAACTTTGTGCCGTCTGGAGACAAGCCAATTCCGTTTGGAGACTCCGTAGGAAAGATCACTTCCTTGATCATTGATCCGTCGGTCTTGGCGTAATAGATGCCCGTGAAGTCAGCCGTACGATGCTCTCGAATTCCGTGATCGGTAAACCACATGCCACCCTGTTTGTCGAAGACCAAGTCGTTTGGTCCGCGCAATTTGATGCCGTCACACTCTGTGTAGAGGTCGGTCACTTTGCCCGTTGCAATATCCACTCGTTGAATGCGGCCACCGATGTAGTTGTCCGGATTAAATGGTCCAGGAAATGTGAGGCCAAGAAAATCAACTTCTGAAAATGACCCACCGTTGTTGCACAAATAAATTGCGCCGTCAGGACCAATTGCAATTCCATTCGGTCCACCAGGTGTGTCTGCAATTTTTTGCTTGCTTCCATCTGGCAACACTCGGGTAATCACCTTGCCAAACATCTCCACCAAAATCACGCTGCCGTCGGGCAGAGCGATTGGGCCTTCGGGAAAACGGAGTCCAGATGCAATTTCGGTAAATTCGGTCATGGCGAGACTTTAGGTCTCCAAATGGTCCGCCATGCAAGCGGCACAAAACTCGCTAACTAGCTTGTTGCAGTTGCTCGAGTTCTTCCAATGTCATCAACACTTCGCGAGGCTTTGAGCCATCGCTTGGGCCAACGATGCCGCGGCTTTCGAGCAAGTCCATGATGCGGCCTGCCCGTGCAAAACCGATCTTCAGTTTGCGTTGCAACATTGAGGTTGAGCCCTGACGTGTGCGCACAACTAAGTCCATTGCCTGACGCAACAATTCATCGTCATCGCTATCGCCAGTGGTGCCACCAAACAGATCTGCACCGCTGCCACCACTCTTTTCACCGTCAACACCAGACACATACACAACTTCTGGTGCTTGGCGGCGCCAATGACCCACAACCTTGCGCACCTCGGCTTCGTCAACCCATGCCGACTGAATTCGCTGCGACACCGATGTGTTTCCTGGCAACAACAACATGTCGCCCTTACCAATCAGTTTTTCTGCGCCGGGCTGGTCCAAGATCACACGACTATCGGTAAGGCTCGACACCGCAAACGCCATGCGAGCAGGAATGTTTGCTTTGATAACACCCGTAATGACGTTGACGCTCGGACGCTGTGTGGCAACAATCAAGTGGATACCAACCGCACGTGCTTTTTGCGCAATGCGCGTGATGCAGTCTTCTACGTCGCGGGCCGCAACCATCATCAAGTCATTCAACTCGTCAACCACGATTAAAATGTATGGAATGCGATCAAAACTCTGGTCGGTGTTTTGTTCTTCCGACAAGTCTCCACGGTCGTACGCAGCGTTGTAACCAACGATGTCTCTGAAGCCGGCCTCGACCAATAAGTCGTAGCGTCGCTCCATCTCTTTGACCGCCCAACCCAACGCATTGGCAGCTTTCTTTGGGTTTGTTACTGGCGGTGTGAGCAAGTGTGGCAACCTCGCGTACTGCGCCATTTCAACTTGCTTTGGGTCAATCAAAATCATGCGCACCTGATCAGGTGTCGAGCGCATCAGGACCGAGGTGATGATGCAGTTGATCGCACTCGACTTGCCAGCACCCGTGGTACCTGCAATCAACATGTGTGGTGTTGTGGAGATATTGAGAAATACGGCCCGACCAGCAATGTCTTTGCCAATCGCAACATCAAGTGGATGTCCGGCTGCTCGTGCTTCTTGCGACATCATCAAGTCGCCAAGCGACACCAACTCGCGTTGTGCGTTTGGTACTTCAATACCAATTGCCGACTTGCCAGGAATTGGGGCCAAGATTCGCACATCAGTTGCGGCCATTGTGTAGGCAATGTCGCGCGACAGCGACGTCACTTTGGCAACTTTGACTCCACCACCGAGCGACAACTCAAAGCGCGTAACTGTTGGCCCTCGCGTGTACCCAACGAGTTCAGTTTCAACGCTGTGTTCCTTGAGCGCATCAACCAGCTTCATGCCTCGCTCTTGAGTCGCTCGCTCATCGGCTTTTTCATGTCGAGTTACCGTCAACATGTCGAGTGTGGGCAATGACCAACTGCTTGGGTCGGCGCCAGGCCCAAGCGGCATCTGCTGAGCGATGCCCTTAACGATTGCGGCGGCAGTTGGTGATGGGGCTGCGGTAGGAACATCAATTTGCGAAAGTTTTGGCTTGCGCTTCTTGCGCTCACGTCGAGGCTTGGCTTCTTCCTCATATTCATCTTCTGCGTCATCCGCGTCTTGCACTTCGTCTCGAGTTGCGACATCGTCGTCGTCAAGTGCAATGTCATAAAACTGTGCTCCGTCAGACTCGTCATACATCAACTCACTACGACTGCTATCCCGTTTACCTTGAGGCATTGATACGCCATTGACCCAAGCCGAAATACGGCGGAACAATTCTGGCAACGTATTGCCAGTAATGAGCAATACTCCTCCGAGCATCGAGCCCAACAACAAAATTGTTGTTGCGATGCCACCAATGCTCTGGCGCAACGGTTCGCCAATCAGCCAACCCATCCATCCACCAGCACCCGAGAGTGCATTCACTTGTGCATGAATTGAACCGCCACCTTTAAGAATATGAATTTCGCTCAACACTGCTGTCGACAACACTGTCCAACCAAATGCGAGTCGTACACGATGTTGCACTTCGGTGCGTTTGATAAACGCAACACCTGCGCCGATGACCAGAACAGGAATAATGAATCGACCAACACCGATTGTTGAAGACAACAATGCATTGAGGCCTCGACCAACTGGCCCAGCCATGCGCGCATACACCGACATAAAAAGCAAGATGCCAAGAAACACCAGACCGATGCCTCCAAACTCGTGACCCCGACCCTCAAGGATCGACTTCAGCACCGACGGGCGGCGGGTGCGCCGAAATTGCATCTCGTCGGCATCAACCGGCTTATGGCTGCGCAGCGGTCGGATCTGGGCGTCGCCACGTGATTGGGCGCGCGAATGGACGCGCGAGTGTTGAGACCCCTTACGGGGCTTGTTTGCCATCCAACAAACTTACCAATGGGGCACCACCCAACTGGGGCATACCCTTGACACTTACAAGACCACCCTGTAGCACGCCGTGCTACAGTGGCTCTATGTCAACGATTATTACGCAGCGCGAACTCCGAAACGACAGCGGCGACATCATGCGCCGTCTCGATGACGGCGAGACGTTTGTTGTGACCAGCAATGGCCGACCTGTGGGCGAACTCACACCACTTCGTCGCAATAGATTCGTCTCGTCAATAGCTGTCGCCGCGATGTTTGCCAATGCTCCGCGTATCGATCCAGTTCGCTTTCGTAACGACATAGACGCACATATCGATCAAGACATATCCCCTCGTGCCTAAACCACGAATTGTTCGCGGTCTGCTCGATACATCTGTCATTATCGATTTAGAAAATATCGAACGAGCAAAACTACCTGCGGAAATTGCGGTGAGCGCGCTCACCATGGCCGAGCTCGCCGCCGGCCCTCATGCGACTAACGACTTAAACGAGCGAGCCGCACGACAAGACCGACTACAACGCATCGAAGCACTTGTCGACCCATCGCCTTTTGATGCTGCTTCGTTTCGTGCCTATGGTCGCATCTACGCAGCGGTTGTGGCGTCGGGGCGCAAAGCACGCGGCCCACGCATGGTCGATCTGCTTATCGCGTCAACCGCATGTGCGCTCAATATTCCGCTCTTCACTAAGAATCCAAATGATTTCAAATCAATCGAGCATCTGGTAAAAGTAATCGCCCTCTAAGACTTGCTCGAGCAGCAAATTTTGTAACTACGTCTCCATCACGATCGGCACAATCATCGGACGGCGCTTGGTGCGCTCCGACACAAACTTGCCAGCAGCACGGCGCACTTCTTTTTCGAGTGCGTCCACATCGCGAGTGCCCGCTTTCAGTGCCTTCTCGACTGCCTTCGACACCGTTGCTACCGCCTCATCGATTAAGTCTTCTGCTTCTGGTGCATACACCCATCCGCGAGTAATTATTTCTGGGCCAACGAGCACGCGCCCTGCGTCAATGTCGACCGTCACTACAACGACAACGACTCCCTCTTCTGCCAAAACTTTGCGGTCGCGCAATACGCCCTGGCCAACATCGCCCACAATGCCATCCACATACAACATGCCTGCCGGCACTCTGCCTGCAAGTTCTATGCCGTTGTCGGTGATTTCAATGACGTCTCCGTCTTCACACAAGACAATGCGCGAGTCTGGTACGCCCATCGTGCGGGCGTGGCGGGTGTTAGCAACCATGTGGTGGTACTCGCCATGAATTGGCACAAACCATTCGGGCTCAGTAATAGACAAATACATCTTGAGGTCTTCGGCTTGTGCATGACCTGTTGCGTGCACGTCGGCAATTCCCGAGTGCACCACATCGGCACCAGCGCGCAGCAAGCCGTCGATCACGCGGTTGACATTGCTTTCGTTGCCAGGAATTGCATGGCTCGAAAAAATCACTAGGTCTTTTGGCCCGATCTTGACGAACTTGTTGTCGCCTCTTGCAAGCAGTGAAAGTGCGGCCATTGGCTCGCCCTGCGAACCAGTCGAAATTACGCACACTTTTTCTGGTGGATAGTTGTCAATATCTTCGATGTTGACAAACGCATGATCGGGCAACTTGATAATGCCGAGGTCACGCGCCATGCGCACATTGTTGATCATCGACCTGCCAAGTGTGGCCACTACTCTGCCAGCATCTATCGCTGCCTCGGCAATCTGTTGCACGCGATGAATGTGACTCGCAAAACTCGCAGTGATAATGCGCTCTGTCTTGTGCTCGGCAAACAACTGACGCAACACCACTCCAACACTGCGCTCACTTGGAGCCGAACCACGCTCTTCTGCATTGGTGCTGTCGAGCATGAGCAAGCGAATGCCGTCGCCAGCGGCCAACGCACCAAGGCGAGCCAAATCAGTACGACGATCATCTACCGGAGTGAGATCGATCTTGAAGTCGCCAGAGTGAATGATCACACCCTGCGGAGTGTGCAATGCAATTGCATGGGCAAATGGCACAGAGTGTGTGACCGGAATGAACTCGACATCAAATGGCCCGATGCGACGGCGCTCGTTGTCGACAACTGGAATCAGTTCGGTTTTACCCAACAGACCGGCTTCTTCGATGCGATTACGAGCTAAACCAAGTGTGACTGGAGAGCCATATATAGGAAACGAAAGCTCGCGCAACAAAAATTGCAACCCGCCCACATGATCTTCGTGACCGTGAGTGGCCACGCATGCTTCGATGCGATGTGCGTTGTCACGCAAATATGTGAAGTCGGGCAAGACCAAGTCGATGCCGTGCATGTCTGCGTCGGGAAACATCAATCCGCAGTCGATCAAGAGCAGCCGATCGTCTTGCTCGATCACCATGCAATTGCGACCTATTTCACCGAGACCGCCAAGAAAAATAATTCGGACTGGCCTAGCCATTATTTTTGTGCCAAGCGAGCAGCGCGCAAATTTTCGAGCACTTGCTTGCCACGTTCTTCAAGGCCAGCTGGCGGAGGGCCCATTGGCAACCTTGCCTCGCCCACTTCCAGGCCGAGCAAATTCATCATCACCTTGCTTGGCAAGGGATTTGGATTGTCGTCGCCCGTCTCGAACGCAAAACTTTCGAGCATTCGGGCATTGATTCGGCGTGCTCCATTCACATCGCCTGCAGCCCAACAATCAAACATCTCTTGGTGATCACTGCCTGTCCAATGTGTAGCCACACCAATCACGCCGCAACCGCCAATCGCCATCAGCGGAAGTGTGAGCCCATCATCGCCGCTGTATAACTCGAAGCCTGCAGGCGCTTGCGACATCAACACCGCCGATTCGGCTGGGTTGCCTGCAGCATCCTTGACCGCCGCCACATTCTTTACTTCGCGCGCCAGTTTGAGCAACAACTGCGTCGAGATCTTGCGGCCGGTGCGCGCAGGTATATCGTACACAACGACGGGCAATGAAGTTGCCGCGCACATCGCGCGCATGTGGCCCTCGATGCCTGACTGTGACGGACGGTTGTAATACGGAGTCACAGCCAAGATGCCAGCAACACCCAACTTGGTAGCTTCTTTCGTCAAGTGCACAGAGTGCGCGGTGTCGTTTGTGCCCGTGCCGGCAACAACCGGAATTGTGACTGCCTCGACTACTGCTGCAAACAAACTCAAGCGCTCGTCGTCGGTCAGCACTGGAGACTCACCAGTTGTACCTGCAATGACAAGCCCGTCATTGCCATTGTCTTGCAACCATTTGGCGAGGCGGCGAGCACCATCCAGGTTGAGTGCTCCGTTCTTATCGAACGGAGTAACCATTGCTGTTAGTACTCGACCAAACCTTGCCATGCGTTAGAGACTATTCGCCAACAGTGGCAAGTGGCGCACCAATTTCAAACTTGGTGAACTCTTCGCCTGTGTCCTCATGATCTTCAAATTGGATGACGTCCATTTCTTCAAAGCGATGACGCAGCCACTTGTCATTGCGATCGAGCAAACCCAACTTTTTGCAGTTAGGAACAATCTTGGCAAACAGCAATTGCTGAAAGAACTTGCGGGTTGGGTCATTGAGCGCGATTGGTACAACATCGCGTGGCTTAATACCCATGCGCTCCCACACTTCTTGTTGCAAGAAGCGGTCACGCATGCGGATGCTTGCTTCAAATGCAAACTCTTGGCGATCTTTGATCTCTGCATCGGACATGTCTTCATATGCTTCTTTCAGACTGAGTACGCCAAATGCAACGTGGCGAGCTTCGTCGCTCATCACGTAGCGCAACAACTTCTTGAGCAACGGCTCGCCTGTGAGTTCGTGAAGGTAACCGAAGGCTGCAAGTGCAAGACCTTCAATCATGATCTGCATACCCAAGTACGTCATGTCCCAGCGGTTGTCCTTAATAATGTCGTCCAGCAACATTTTTAAGTGAGCATTGACCGGATACATGCCACCCATTTTTTCGTCTAGATAGCGAGCAAACACTTCAACGTGACGAGCCTCATCCATCACCTGTGTGCTCGCGTACAACTTTGCGTCATACCATGGGACGGTCTCCACAATTTTGCTTGTGCAGATGAGCGCACCTTGTTCGCCGTGCAAAAATTGCGACAGCGTCCAACGACGTGACTCAATACCAAACTCGAGCCACTCTTTGTCGTTCCATTTTGCGAGCGGAGTGTGTGCATACAGCGAAGGATCAATTCCATTGCCAATGAGTGCTTGGTCGGCAGCAATCGTCGCTTCAACATCAACATTGGTGCTCCAATCCAGATCGGTCGACCCATTCCATTGACCCGTCTTGGCCTTTTCGTACAACTTGCGAAGCTGTGGACGAGCAAGCGAATAGTCCCACGTAAAGATGGTGTCTCCTCCACCCTTCACACTGTGCTGCACTTCGTCCGGATCGGTATTTACGACACTGAGAATCGCCTCAATGTCATTGATCTCTGCACGACCGATGATTTCCTCGTTGCTGGAGTGTGTAATAGTCATGCCTCACAGCCTATGACATGGCCCAAGCCTCAACTAGTGTTAGGCAGACCAAGACTGAAAGGTTCATAAATATGCGTAAATCAGCCAGCAAACAGACTCTTCTTGCACTTATTGCAATTGGTTCAATCACCCTCGGTGCCTGCGGAAGCAGCGATTCGTCGTCCGACGCCGCTGCCGACACCACCGCAGCTGCTTCAACAACAAGCGGCACGGGCAATGAGTGCACCGCCGGCAAGACTCTTACCGAAGGCACTCTCACTATCGGCACTGGCAACCCAGCGTTCTCACCATGGGTCGAAAATGACGCACCAGAATCTGGCGAAGGCTTTGAATCAGCAGTTGCCTATGCAGTCGCAACAGCAATGGGCTACGACAAAGCAAGTGTCGCTTGGGTGCGCACAAGTTTCGATGAGGCCGTTCAGCCAGGAGCAAAAAACTTCGACTTCAACTTGCAGCAGTACTCGATCACTGACGAGCGCAAGCAGACAGTTTCGTTTAGCGACTCCTACTATTCGACCAATCAAGCAATTGTTGGCTACGCCGATTCCGCAGCTGCAGGTGCAACATCTCTCGAGGCTCTTCAGGCCCTCAAGTTTGGCGTGCAGTCCGGAACCACCAGTTTGCAATTTCTTATCGACAACATCGCGCCAACAACAGAGCCTTACGTCTATGACGACAACGCCGCAGCAAAAGCAGCACTCGAGGCCAAACAGATCGACGCAATTGTTGTTGACTTGCCAACAGCGCTGTACATCAGTGCTGTAGAAATTGAAGGATCACAAGTCATTGGCCAGTTTCCTGCCGGCGAAGGCACCGAGGCCGACCAATTTGGAATGGTCTTCGACCTTGACAATCCGCTCGTTGATTGTGTCAACGTCGCGCTTGCATCAATGAAAGATTCCGGCGAACTTGCTGCCATCGTGCAGACATGGTTGTCCGACAATCTTGAGGCACCAGTCATCAGCCTCGGCTAAGGACTACGTACGCAACTTCAAACCGAACGAAAAGAGTTTGAGCGACGGCAGCGCCGGCGCAGCAACACCGTTGCTGCACTGAGCACTGCCGTCGTTGTTGCGTTGGTCGTCATACTTATTCCGCGCATGCCGCGCTGGGACAGGGTGAAGAAATCATTTTTTGACTGGGAACGTCTCACCGACTCATTTCCCCGACTTCTCGACGCCTTTGTGCTCGACATCAAAATCTTTGCGTGGACAACACCGTGCATCTTGATAGTTGCAGTTTTGATTGCTATCGCCCGCAGTACGCGCACTCCCGCACTGTTTCCGGTGCGCATCTTTGTTATCGCCTACACCGACATCATGCGTGGCGTGCCAGTGATCTTGTGGATCTATCTCGTTGGGTTTGGTGTGCCGGGCATAGGTCTTGAACGGCCGTGGAACTCGCCCTTAATCTGGGGATCTGTTGCACTCGGAATGACATACAGCGCCTATGTCGCAGAAGTGTTTCGCGCTGGCATCGAAAGCGTGCATGAAAGTCAGCGCGCTGCTGCTCGATCGCTTGGGCTGTCAAGTTCGCAGACCATGCGACATGTGATCTTGCCCCAAGCAATACGGCGCGTTGTTCCCCCGCTGATGAACGACATGGTCAGTTTGCAAAAAGACGTTGCGCTTGTGAGTCTCATCGGTCCGATCGAAATTTTGCGGCAGGCCGGCATCGATAAAGCCAAGTTTGCAAACTTCACACCGTTTGTAGGTGCCGCACTCATCTTTCTTGCAATCACGATTCCACTCACTCGCCTAACCGACTGGCTACTCACTCGTGAGCGCGACCGCACGGGAGCGAGCAAGATCAGATGAGCACAACAAAATGAACAGAAACTTATGAACGTGAAACTCACCCTCAACTCGGTTGCCAAATCATTTGGTGACAATCGTGTGCTGCGCGACATCAGTCTGACGATCAGCACCGGAGAAGTCGTCTCGTTCATCGGTGCGAGTGGCTCTGGAAAAACAACTCTGCTGCGTTGCATCAACTTGCTCGAAACCGTTGACAGCGGATCGATTCTGCTCGACGGCGCCGACATCACTGCCGTTGGGCTTGACGCCAACCCCATCCGTCGCCGCATCGGCATTGTGTTTCAAAGTTTCAATCTGTTTCCACACCTCAGCATTAGGCGCAACGTCACACTTGCTCTTACCGAAGTGTTGGGAAAATCAGCCGATGATGCCAATGAGACTGCATCCAGCCTGCTTGCACGGTTTGGATTATCTGACAAAATTGACTCATACCCCGACAGACTCTCGGGAGGCCAGCAACAACGTGTGGCCATAGCTCGGGCGCTTGCACTCAATCCAGAGGTGCTCTTACTCGACGAAATCACATCGGCCCTCGACCCCGAGTTGGTGGGCGAAGTACTCGACGTTGTTCGCGAACTCAAAGGCAGCGGCATCACGCTGTTGCTTGCCACACACGAAATGGGTTTTGCTCGCGAGATCAGCGATCGTGTTTGTTTTCTTGCCGAAGGGGTCGTCGCAGAAGCAGGACTACCAGAGCAGATTTTTTCGCAACCTACAGACCCACGAACACAACAATTTTTGCAACGCGTGATCGCTGCTGGCCGCCTGCGCGGCTAATTATTTTTTAAAAGCAATACATCAAACGTCTGAAATCAGGCGTCTGGCAAGACGTAGTCAGCAAACTGCTCGCGCAATGTCTTTTTCGAAAACTTGCCAACGCTCGTCTTTGGCACTTCATCGATAAACACCACGTCGTCGGGCACTTGCCACTTGGCCAGGCGGGGGCGCACATAGTCAAGCACTTCTGCCTTGGTCAGTGTCTCGCCGGGATTGAGCACCACGCATGCGAGCGGACGCTCCGACCACTTCGGATGTGTCACTCCAACAACAGCGGCTTCCTTGATTTTTGGATGCGACATCAATTCGTTTTCGATTTCTACCGATGAGATCCACTCGCCACCCGACTTGATTAAGTCTTTGGTGCGATCGACCAATCGAATGCGTCCCTTTGGGTCGACCGATGCAACATCGCCCGTGCGCAGCCAACCGTCGGCAGTAAAGCTCTCGCCTGCTCGGGCATCGTCGTAATACGTAGAAGCAATCCAGTTTCCACTGCACTGCAGTTCGCCACTTGTTTCGCCGTCCCATGCAACTGGATCGGTAGTGCCGGGCACGACAACTCGCGCATCAACACCAAAAGCAATTTGTCCAACAGTTGTGCGCAGGTCGGCTTGCTCAGATTGCGGCAACAACTGATCTGCTGCCGACAGTGTGCACACCGCGGCGATCGGGCTGGTTTCCGTCATGCCCCACGCTTGCAAAATTGGCAGGCCTGTCTGTTCGCGATATCCCTCGCTCAATGCTTTTGGAACTGCCGAGCCTCCGCACGGAATTGCGCGCAATGACGAAGTATCTCGACCCTTCAACTCTGGCAACACTGCCATCCAGATTGTTGGCACACCTGCAGCAACCGTCACTTTTTCTTCAACGATCAAATTGGCAATTGCTTTGCCCGACAAATCTGGGCCAGGCATCACCAAGGTTGCGCCTGACGCAACTGCGGCATGCGCAAGACCCCACGCATTGGCGTGAAACATCGGCACCACTGGCAAAATAATGTCACTTTCGCGAGCACCAAGCGAGTCTGCCGTCATGGCACCGAATGTGTGCAAGTACGTCGAGCGGTGGCTGTACACAACACCTTTAGGATTTCCCGTTGTGCCACTCGTGTAACACATGCTTGCAGCCAGATTTTCGTCGGTGATGTTGAACTCGACGCCAGGGGTGCCCTTCAACAGCGCCTCATAATCGTGCATTTCAAAACCCTTGACAGAATCGGGAACATCGCCTTTGCCGTCATCCATAATCACTAAGTGCTTGACAGTTGTAAATGTTGGCAACAGAGGCGCGATCAAACCAAAGAGCGAGCGATCAATAAAGATCACTTCGTCCTCCGCATGGTTGGCGATATATGTCAACTGCTCTGGAAACAATCGAATGTTGAGCGTGTGTGCAACACGGCCCGTGCATGGCGGAGCAAAGTACAACTCGAGGTGGCGCGCAGTGTTCCATGCAAATGTTGCAACGCGACCGTCTTTGCTAATGCCCAACTTGTCGAGCACTCCGCCGAGTTGGCGCGTACGTGCTGCCCACTCACCATATGTGGTGCGCTCTCGACCAGTGGCAGTCGCTGTGATGATCTGCTTGTCGCTGTGATACTTCTCCGCACGCTCAAACAAATGCACCAGCGTGAGTGGTGTTTCTTGCATCAAACCCTTCATAGCGATCTCCTCTGATTTGGCTTCTCATCAAGTTAGCAACTCCGATAGATTGCAAAGAATGCGAAAAGCGGTACTTGCACTTACATCGATGTTGTTTATCACCGGCACCATTGGCAGCAATATCGGGCCCGCCTTGGTAGACGAAAACCCACGACTCGTATTGCTATTGAGCTCCCGTAATCGCAACCTCTTTGGGTCGGTGCCGTACATCGACTTGCCGTCATACATAGCAATCGGTTTTCCACGCGTACTCATCGCGGGCATTGCGCTCTATCTCGTGGGCCGTTGGTACGGAGCCAAGGCACTCGGCTGGGTCGAGGGCAATATGGGTGAATTACCTGCCATTTACCGCTGGACAGAGGCGGCCGTAGACAAAGCCGGCAGCGTGGCTCTAGTGCTGATGCCGGGCAGCAATGTGGTGTGTTTGTTGCTCGGTCACAGGCGCATGGATCCAAAGCGCTTTATTCCGCTCATCAGTCTCGGTATCGCGATAAAACTCGCTGTCCTCTGGCGTGGTGGACAAATTTTCGAAGAACAGATCAAGTCATTTTTGAGTTACATCGAGAAATATCAGTGGTATGTGGTGATGGCATTGTTTGCGTTGTCAATGATTCAGTCGGTTCGCAAGGGTCGGCCACAAGAAAAATAGATTCATTGGCTCTTGCTTGTTCGCATGCAAATTTGGCAGACTCATTCATCAACCTCAATCAAGGAGCACCCCATGGCCTCAAAAAAGAAAACCAAAAAAGCAACAAAAAAAGTCGCGAAAAAGACTGCAAAGAAAACAGCAAAGAAAGTCGCGAAGAAAAAAATCGCCTCAAAGACATCCGTAACCCTCCGCGGTAACAAAGTTTCAGTAAGCGGCAAACTGCCAAAAGTTGGTTCGAATCTTCCAAAATTTGCACTCACCGCTGGCAACATGAGCGAGATTGGCAACTCTGACCTCAAGGGCAAGCGCATCATCTTCAACATCTCCCCTTCGATCGACACGGCAACATGCGCGACATCAACTCGCAAATTCAATGAGATCGCATCAGGATTGAATAACACCGATGTCTACTATGTTTCTGCTGACTTGCCTTTTGCTCAAGGACGCTTTTGTGGTTCTGAAGGCTTATCCAATGTCAAAACTGCTTCATCGTTCCGCTCCAACTTTGGAAACGTATTTGGTGTCAACCTCACAAGTGGTGTGCTCAAAGGTCTTTTGGCGCGAGCAGTAGTGGTCGCTGATGCAAATGGCAAGGTGTTGTACACCGAACTCGTGAGCGAGATTGCCAACGAGCCAAACTACGAAGCAGCGATCAGCGCGCTGAAATAATCTAGATACCAAGGAAACTGTCGAGCCCAAGGGTGAAGCCCTTGTGTTCGGCAATTTTTTTGCACGCGAGCACTACACCTGGCATAAAACTTGCGCGATCAATCGTGTCGTGACGAATCGTGAGAGTTTGCGATTGCGTGCCAAGAATGACTTCTTGATTGGCCACCGTGCCACGCATGCGCACAGAATGAATAGGGATGTCGCCTGGGCCCTTTGCCCCACGAGCACCAGCAATCGCTTCGTGTTTCGTCGGATCACTCGCCCACTCATTGCTGGCTGCAGCCATACGTTGAGCAGTTGCAATTGCGGTTCCACTCGGTGAGTCTGCTTTGCCGTCGTGATGCACTTCGATAATTTCGGCGGTGTCAAAAAATGGAGCAGCCATCTCGGCAAAGCGCATCATCAACACTGCGCCAACCGCAAAGTTGGCAGCAACAATGCAGTTGCTATTGCTAAATGACTTTTTGAATGAGTCGAGGTCTTCTTGTGTGAAGCCCGTCGTGCCAACCACAGCGTGAATGCTGTGCATTGCAAGCCAAGGCAAATTGATGCGTGAAGCTGCTGCAACGGTGAAGTCGACTGCGACGTCTATATGTGCGTCGGCAAGTGCGCGCAACTCTTTTGAGATGGTGATGCCTTGCGCAGTAACGCCCGTGCCCACTGCATCGACTGCAGCGACAAGTTGAAGGCCATCGGCGGCCGCAATTGCGGCACAGACTGTTTCGCCCATGCGCCCTGCGGCGCCGATGACTCCTACTTTGATCATGAAACGAGGTTAGCCGTTAACAAAAACGACATGAACTCAATTTCTTGCTATTAGCCGTTGAATTCGCTGTCGAATTGTTCTTCGAAGCTCACCGAGACAGCGTTGTCGCTGGCTGGCTCAGCTGGGCGTGCTCCACGGTTTGGTTCGCGACGTGCGCTGTTGTCGCCACGGCTGCTGCCGCCACGATCACTTGCACCACGATCACTACCGCCACGGCTGTTACCGCCACGGCTATTACCGCCACGATCTCCACCACGACTGTTGCCGCCACGGTCATTACGACCGCCACGATCTCCACCACTGCGCTCTGGACGCGGGCCACGATCTCCACCGTCACTTGGTCCGCTTCCGGAACCCTTCATTGGTTCGCCATCTGGACCAATCAACGAGAGGCTTACTTTGCCACGGTCGTCGATGTCGTCGACACGGACTTGCACTTCGTCGCCGATGTTCAAGACATCTTCGACTTTGGCAATGCGTTGTCCGTTGCCCAACTTGGAGATGTGCACGAGGCCATCGCGTCCAGGAAGGATGTTGACGAATGCACCGAACTGCGCGATGTTGACAACGCGGCCTGTGTAAGTAGCACCGAGGTCGGCTGATGGTGGATCAACAATGGCAAGAATGCGTGCCTTTGCGTCTTCCACCTTGGCGTTGTCTGGTGAACCAATGGTGATGATTCCGGTTGCGCCATCGTCAGAGACGTTGATCTCTGCGCCGGTCTCTTGCTGAATCGTGTTGATGACTTTGCCCTTTGGCCCAATCACTTCACCGACCTTGTCCAACGGAATGGTGAACGTCACGATCTTCGGTGCGCTTTCGGCGACCGTTGCACGTGGTGCAGCAATTGCTGCGTTCATCACATCAAGAATCTTCAAGCGTGCTTCTTTGGCCTGCTGCAATGCTGCTGCCAACACTTCGCTTGGAATTCCTTCGATCTTGGTATCGAGTTGCAATGCAGTTACTGCGTCTGCAGTACCAGCAACTTTGAAGTCCATGTCGCCGAATGCGTCTTCTGCACCCAAGATGTCGGTGAGCGCGGTGTATTTGCCCTGATCAAAGATCAGACCCATCGCGATACCTGCCACTGGGGCGATGATTGGAACACCTGCGTCCATCAACGAAAGGCTCGATGCACAAACCGACGCCATCGAGGTGCTGCCGTTTGACGACAACACTTCAGACACGAGACGCAATGTGTATGCAAACTCTTCTTGACTTGGAACTACGGGGAACAATGCGCGCTCTGCGAGTGCACCGTGTCCGATTTCGCGGCGCTTTGGGCTGCCTACGCGACCGGTTTCACCGTTGGCCCAAGGAGCCATGTTGTAGTCGTGCATGTAACGCTTTGATGTCTCCGGTGTGATCGAGTCGATCATCTGGTTCATCTTCGGCATTGCCATTGTCAAGACGTTGAGCACTTGTGTCTCACCGCGCTGGAACAATCCGGTGCCGTGTGCAGTCGAGATCAAACCAACTTCGGCTGATACTGGACGCAAGTCGGCTGGTGCACGACCGTCGATACGGATGCCTTCATCAACAACGCGCTTGCGCACCAACTTCTTGGTGAGCGAACGAACTGCTTCTTTGATCTGCTTCTCTTGCGCTGGAAACGCTTCTGCCAACTCGGCAAGAGTCTCGGCTGTTGCCAAGTCAATTGCTTCGTTGCGATCGCTCTTGAGTGCAATACGAATTGCTGGCTGCAACTTGGTTGTTGCTGCTTTTTCAACTGCTGCAAACAACTCTGGCGAATAGTCAAGAACTGGTGTGTACTTGAGTGGCACGATTGGTCCACGAGTTGCAATCACGCTGGCAACGAGCTGGCGCTGCAACTTGATCGACTCTTTGATGAACTGCTTGCACACTTCGAGACCGCCGGCGATGACTTCTTCAGTCACCTTCGGTGCGCCTGCTGCGTAATAGGTGAAACTCTTTTCGGTTCCGCCTGCTTCCACCATCATCACTGCAACGTCGCCGTTGTCGAGTTCGCGACCAGCAACAACGATTTCAAATGTTGCTTCTTCGCCCTCTTCGAATGTTGGGTGAGGAATCCATGTGCCGTCCTGGCTGTAAGCCAAGCGCACTGCACCAATTGGTCCGTCAAACGGAATGCCCGAGATCATGAACGAAGCAGATGCTGCGTTGATCGCGAGAACGTCGTGTGGGTTTTCTTGGTCGGCACCGATAACGGTGATCACAACTTGTGTTTCGTTGCGGTAGCCATCTGGGAAGGCTGGGCGCAATGGACGGTCTGTCAAACGACAGGTGAGGATTGCTGCTTGGCTTGGTCGACCTTCACGACGGAAGAATGAACCAGGAATTTTTCCTGCTGCGTATGCACGCTCTTCAACGTCAACTGTCAACGGGAAGAAGTCGATGCCGTCACGCACGCCCTTTGCGGCGTTTGCTGTTGCAAGAACAAGTGTCTTGCCAACTTTGGCGATAACCGCACCTTGCGACTGCAAGGCAAACTTTCCGGTCTCGAAGGTGAGTGTTTTGTTGGTCCCTGAAATTGGGCCCGATACTGAAATGGCGTCAGCCATGTTTGTTTCCTTTCGTCTCTGGCGCGTCCGTGACGATCATCCAGAGTTTGAGGAGCAACCAGATCGATTCCCAGTCGGCAATCTCGCAACTGCAGTCCGAATTGACTGGCTGCGTTATCAGCGACTGACAACCGAATCCCGGTTGCTCGTTATGTGTTTACCGAACTGTCGTGCCTTAGCGGCGCAGGCCGAGATCTTCAAGAAGTTTTCTGTACTTCTCAATGTCGCGAGCCTTTACGTAATCCAACATGCGGCGTCGACGCCCAACCATCATCAAGAGACCTCGACGACTGTGGTGGTCCTTATCGTGACTCTTTAGGTGCTCGGTAAGGTGATTGATACGTTCTGTCAAGAGTGCAATCTGCACTTCTGGGGAACCCGTATCGGTTGCGTGAATCCGGTGTTTGGATATCGTGTCGCTTTTTGCAGCAATAGCCACGGTGATGCCTTTCGTTTTCTCGCCGAATTGCGAGAAGTTGAGGTCGCTATCAGTCGGATGACCAACAGCATCACATCAGAGCAGGTAGCCCCAATGGACATGTCCACCCTATCGGCGCAAATTGCCCCACCAAACAGCTACCCGTATATATAGGTGAGGTAAGTAGTGTGAATTGCTGTGTTCACCGGGATCGTCGAAGAACTAGGCACCATTGCCCAACGAGATGGCAGTCGCCTGCGGGTCAACGCCTCCCTCACCCTCGAGGGCTCAAAACTTGGATCGTCAATTGCGGTCAACGGCTGTTGCCTCACCGTGGTGGCCACCGATGGATCGAGTTGGTGGGATGCCGATGTGAGCGAAGAAACGTACTTGCGCACCAACCTAGGCGCGCTGCATGCAGGTGATGTTGTCAACCTGGAGCGACCAATGGCGCTTGGCGATCGATTAGGCGGGCACATGGTGCTCGGTCATGTCGATGCAGTTGGAACTGTCGTGTCCCCCTCACCAGATTTAGTGATTCGTATTCCACGCGACTTGATGCACTTGATTGTCGAAAAAGGTTCGGTCACTGTCGACGGTATTTCGCTCACAGCGTTTGATCTCACCGCTGACACGTTTCGTGTTGCTGTGATTCCGCACACGTGTGCAGTCACAACATTGGGTGTGCGCAAATCTGGTGACGCTGTCAACATCGAAATGGATGTACTTGCTAAGCATGTCGCAAAACTTGTTGAGCCACATCAAGCCAAGCGCTCGTGGTGGCGCTCATTGGTAGGAAAATAAGTGGCACGCGATCTTCCACAACTCCGCGAGAAGATCGACCAGATTGATGCCGCGATTGTTGCGCTACTTGCACAACGCATGGAAGTGTGCAGAGAAGTTGCCGAAGTAAAAGCCGGATCCGCAACTGCAGTGATTCAGCCACAGCGTGTGCGCGAAGTGCTCACGACGCGACGTCAGTGGGCAATCAACAGTGGCGTCGATGCCGACTTCGCCGAACAATTATTTCGCATCGTGCTTTCTGAAACACATCGCATCGAAGTCGCACACGACCGTGGAAGCACTGATCCAGTAAAAATTGCAGACACACTGCTGAGTGCGCTTGACACAGTTGCCGTGCGCATCGACCATGTCGTAGTTGCAGTCGTCGATCTTTCAGCTGCTTCGGCATTTTTGTCATCGATCGGTTTTGCGGTGCGCCCAACCGAAGATGCCGACATCGTGACAGCTGATGCCGGTGGAGTCACTGTTGTGCTCGTTGGGCCAGGCAATGACCCGGCCGTGCGTGCACATTTAGAAGCTCATGGTTCGGGTGTCCAACACATATCTATCGAGGTACTCAATGCCGGTTTCGTGCAACAAGCACTTGCGACAGCTGGTATTCCCCTACTGACCGACGTAGTGGTTGATGCAGCAGGACACGAACAACTCTTTACAGTCGTCGACCCTGCAACAGGCGTGCAGTTGGGCTTCATTAGTCGCACTGGCCATCGCGTACCCATCAGCGGCCACAATGTGCGAGCGCTGTTTTCTGCTCTCGGCAAGATCTAGTTGTCGCTAAACAACCGTGTAACACCCCCGCTCTACAGTCGCACACAAGTCCTTCCCCCTCATTTCTCAATCACTCGTAATCCAACTGCTAGATCCTCTAGCTCGATTCGGTATTCAGGGGCACCAATGCACACTGCAATAGACGTCTTTCATGGCGCGCCTTTAGACATTTCTTCAAGCATCGATTATCTCGATACGTTTCACACCGAGACCGGTACTGAGCCACAGGTGCGCCTGGCACTCACCCATGTTGCATCCATGCAATCGTGGCTCGACCACCACAAAGTGCAATTGACTCGCCAATTATTGGTGCTCGCATCCACTACTCCGTCCATTGTTCCCCAACAAGTGCTCGCAACTATCGGCAACATCTCGCGCACCGATGCATTCCGCGAGGTCAATCGTGCCAATACGTTGCAACAATTCCCTGCTCTCGAGCAGGCCTTTGTAGATGGCCGCATTTCTTCTGCACACATCGACGCCATCACGCGAGTTGCGTTTCATCTCGACGACTCTGCGCGCCAACAACTCACCGACCGCGGGGCTTGGATCAACACCATTGCCACTCATGCCACTCCCGACAATTTTGCCCGTGCATTAAAGAGTGAAGTTGCTCGCATCCACAACGACGATGGTGTGAGCATTCTCGAGCGCCAGCGCACCGACGTCACGCTCAAGCACTGGGTCGACCGCGAGTCAGGAATGTTTTGTGTCAACGGCCGGCTCGATCCCGAGAGCGGTCTGCGCTTCATTGGCCGGCTCGACAACACTGTCGAGCAGCTCTTTCACGCAGCGGTGCCAACTAACTGCCCCATCGACGAGCGCAAACATGGTCATCTTGCAGCACTTGCGCTTGTAGCACTCGTCGACGGATCAGCTCTCTCGAGTTCATCACCCAACTCACGCGCCGAAGTTTCCGTGGTCATCGATTTGCGTACGCTCACCAGTGGCTTGCATGACAAGTCAGTGATTCACACAGGTCATGATGTTGAGTTGCCGATCGAGACAATTCGGCGCATGGCATGTGAAGCCGAAATCATTCCTGTTGTCCTCGACTCAAAGGGTGTCGTGCTCGACATCGGTCGCGCCACGCGCCTTGCCACTCGCTACCAGCGCAAGGCGCTCGAGGTCATGTACCCAACATGTGCCATTGAGCATTGCAATATCCCCAATGCCCAGTGCCAGCCACACCACATTCGTTATTGGCGCGATGATGGCACCACCGACATGCACAATCTCATACCTCTGTGCCCCGAGCACCACCGATGCGTTCACGAAGGCGGTTGGAAGTTGTCACTGCATGGCGATTCTCGCCAACTCTGCGTCACCTATCCCGACGGCACGTCGCTCACGTCGTCTCCGTCCGACTCCTAGAGAGATACTTGACCTGACCAGCATTGAGCTTGCTATGTTCAACAACATGTCCAAAATTGTCTCGATTGAACTTGATACAAACACGCGACGTGCATTGATCAAGTTGCAACAAATGGGTTTGTCGCAATCTGATGCAATTTGTCAAGCAATTCAGGATGCCGCGTTGCGACTGAGGGAGCCAAAGCGATTGGCCGCCGAAATGGCGAAGCTCGAAGCCGATCCGGTAGATCGAGCCGAAATGCTGGCAGTCATTAATTTCAAAGAGCGATAGTACAAATCTGTCCGGCGTGGTTGCAGGGGTGAGCAGACTTGGCTATGGTGGGAATCGCACGACAATTACAAGAAACTTCGCCCCTCTAACACGGTGAAGCGACTTTGTCGAGCGCTGGCAATCCAACTTCATTACACCCACGGAGGGTTCAGTTGTCGATACATCAGCGCTTACTTGAAACACCCCTAGATCAGTTGTTGCTTGATGCGCGCACAATTCGCGACGATCACTTTGGTAGCCGAGTCACGTATTCGCCAAAAGTGTTCATTCCGCTCACCATGTTGTGCCGCGACAAGTGTGGCTACTGCACATTTGCCCAGCCACCAGCGCGACTCGAAAATCCGTATTTGTCAGCCGATCAGGTTTTGGCAATCGCCAAGCAAGGCGCGAAGTCGGGTTGCCACGAAGCGCTCTTTACATTGGGTGAGCGTCCAGAGTTGCGTTACGACGTAGCCGCCGAATGGTTGAAAGCAAACGGCTTCGATTCAACCGTGCACTACTTGCACGACATGGCAGCACTCGTGCTCAAAGAAACTGGTTTGTTGCCGCATGCAAATGCTGGTGCGTTATATAAAGACGAGTTGGCAATGTTGCGCAGCGTTTCTCCTTCGCAGGGCATGATGATCGAATCGTTGCGTGACGACCTCGATTGTCATCGGGGTGCACCCGACAAAGTTCCACAACGCAGACTCGACACGCTTGAGTGGGCAGGCGAACTCAAGATTCCATTTACCACTGGCATCTTGGTAGGCATCGGCGAAACTCGAGAAGATCGCATAAGCGCGCTTGAAGCAATCGCCGCGTCACACGCGCGTCATGGGCACGTACAAGAAGTGATTGTGCAAAACTTCTTGCCAAAGCCGCGCACCGGCATGCAACACGAAGCACCATGCCCGCAAGACGAATACTTGTGGTCAATCGCCGCTGCGCGCATCATCTTGCCTCCAAGTATTCATCTGCAGGCTCCGCCAAACTTAAGTGACGACTTTGGCATTCTGCTCGACGCCGGTATCGATGATTGGGGCGGCGTTTCGCCGATCACGGCAGACCATGTCAACCCAGAGCGCCCGTGGCCAGCGCTCGACAAACTGCGCATCGTTACCGAAGAGCGCGGCAAAGCACTTGCGCCTCGTCTCACTATTTATCCAGAGTTTGCAATCAATCCAACGACGTGGGTTGATGTTGCGTTGCACTTCCCTATTCAAGATCGCAGCGATGCCGAGGGTTTGGGTCGCGACGATCCGGGTCAGATGTGGCCAGAAAAAGTGACGGCTGCCGATGTTGTGCAAGACGGTGCCGAAGTTATTTTGATTGGTCATCGCTCAACACAGTGGTATTCGGGAGCAAACAATCCGCCACCTTCGCTGATCGGAACGCAGCACGACGGCACACCGTTTGCCGAAGTTGATGTCGACCAATTGCGCGGACCAATCGCAGAAATATTGCGAGGTGTAGCACTTGGTCATCGCATTAACGAAGCCGAGATCGTCACACTCTTTAGTGCTCGTGGCAAAGAAGTGCGCGCTATCGCCAAAGTTGCCGACGACTTGCGCAAACAAGTTGTGGGCGATGCCATCACCTGGGTGCACAACCGCAACATCAACTACACCAACGTGTGCACATTTAAATGCAAGTTCTGCGGATTCTCTAAAGGCCCACTCTCGCTCAACTTGCGCGGCACCCCGTATTTGCTCACACTCGACGACATCGCCAATCGCGCACGCGAAGCATGGGACTTGGGAGCAACCGAAGTCACTTTGCAGGGTGGCATTCACCCCGATTTCGACGGTGACTACTACATCGATGTCACGAGAGCAGTGAAAGACGCAGTGCCAGAGATGCATGTGCATGGTTTCACGGCGCTCGAGGTGACCGAAGGTGCCAAGCGCCTTGGAGAGCCGCTCTTCAACTACATCATGCGACTCAAAGAAGCCGGTCTTGCATCACTCCCGGGCACCGCCGCCGAAATTTTGGACGATGATATTCGTGCAATCTTGTGCCCAGACAAGATCAACACCGAAGAGTGGCTTGAATGTCATCAAGTGGCCCACGAGGCTGGCCTGCAATCAAACATCACCATCATGTTTGGGTCCGTCGAACATCCCTTGAGTTGGGCCAAGCACATCGTGCGCACTCGCGCATTGCAGGCACAAACTGGTGGCTTCACCGAATTTGTTGGCCTGCCTTTCGTACACATGGCATCGCCCATCTACCTGCAGCACAAATCTCGTCGCGGACCAACATTTAGAGAAACACTGTTGATGCATGCGATTGCACGCATCGCCTACCACGGTCTGATCGACAACATTCAGGTGTCGTGGACAAAGATCGGTCCGATCGGTGCTGCGCAATTGTTGCAAGCAGGCTGCAACGACATGGGTGGCACATTAATGAACGAAAACATCTCGCGCGCTGCAGGCGCGAGCCATGGTCAGGGCATGACCGAAGATGCATTTCGCGCCATCACCGAACCGATTGGTCGCTCACTTTTGCAACGCAACACCACGTATGGTCGCCCCGACCGCGAGCCAGCTCGCGAAGGTGCTGTATTAACCAGCTGATTTCACAAAAACTATTTCATTGAAGCGCGTGCAGCTGCAACGTCTAGTTGTAACTGCGACTTGATTGCTTCTAAGCCTTCAAACTTGCGTTCACTGCGCAAAAAGTGTTCAAACGTCACCCGCACATGTTCGCCGTACAAGTCACCATCAAAGTCGAGCAGGTGGGCCTCGAGCAGCGAGTGGTCGGCGTGCTCAAAAAATGTTGGTCGACGACCAAGATTGATAGCGCATGCATGCACCGCACCATCTTCGCGCGTGAAATGACCGACGTACACACCGTCGGCGGGCAAACACATTGCACTCGGCACTTCTACGTTGGCGGTTGGAAAACCAAGTGTGCGACCTCGCTTGTCGCCTGTTACGACAACGCCCCGAGCCTCAAATGGCCGACCCAACAAATTGGCTGCCACCTCCACTTGCCCACCAGCAAGCGCACGACGAATAGATGTTGAACTCACCGGCTCTTCAACTTCGTCTGGACGCTGAATCAATTTGACTGGCACTACTTCAAAATCAAATTGCTTGCCCAATTCGCGCAACATCGCCACATTGCCACTGCGTCTAAAGCCAAAATGAAAGTCTTCGCCAACGACGATCACTTGAGCATGCAATGCGTCTACAAGCACGCGTTGCACAAACTCTGCAGGGTCTTCCGACGATCGTTCCTTGTTGAATTTGACAACCAATGTTGCATCGATACCAGTTTGTTGCAACAACTCGAGTTTCTGATCTATATCGGTGAGAAGCTTTGGAGCAGACTCTGGTCGTACAACAGATGCTGGGTGTTTATCAAACGTGATCACAACACTGCGACAACCCAAGCGCTCGGCAGTTGTTTTCACCTGCGCGATAACAGCCTGATGTCCACGATGAACACCGTCATATGCGCCAATCGTCACGACCGAACGCATTGAGCTATCGCTCGGTTGAGTATCGCGGAGTACTTGCATGGCTTTTTACGCTAGTGCTTCGGCTAAAACGACAGTGGGTTTAGCCCGAGGACTCTCTACTTGACCTTGATTTTCGATCTTGTCTTCAAAAACGTCGTACACACCGAGCAAAATACCTTGCTCATCAACAATCGCCCACGGCGCATTTCCCTGCCATGCTTGCATGACTCGCCCATGACGCACCATGTCGGCAGTTGAGGCATCGACAACAACGTGTGTCATCGATCGCAACGCACTTATCGCAGGCAGCAACACTGCACTTTCTGGCGAATGCGATTCACTAATCGAAAAATCGCCAACCGATGTGCGCCTGAGTTTTCGTAAATGCGCGCCACCCCCCAACAGTGTTCCTAGATCTGCTGCCAGTGTTCGCACATACGTTCCCGACGAAACATTGACGCTAATTCGCACAACAGTTGGGTCATCGGTCGGTTGCACATCAAATGAATGCACTGTCACTGGCCGTGGCTTGCGCTCGATCTCAATACCTTCGCGAGCGAGTTCGTGCAATCGCTTGCCGTCGACACGAATAGCCGAGACCATCGGCGGTATCTGCAAAATTTCACCAGTGAGCTTTTCGGCTGCAAGACGCACCTGCTCAATGGTTATCCCAATCATGTCGTGACGAGCAGTCACTTCGCCAGTCGAGTCGAGTGTGTTTGTCTCAATTCCAAACACAACTTCAGCCTCATACGTTTTATCCATGCCACTCAAAAACTGCATCAGTCGCGTGACATAGCCCACACCGACAAGCAACACACCTGTTGCATCTGGGTCGAGCGTTCCGGCATGGCCGATTCGTCGCTCGCCCAAAATCTTGCGCATCTGATTCACCACATCGTGACTTGTCACTCCTGCTGGCTTATCGATGATTGCTAAACCATGCACGGTTGGCGGGCGGCGGCGTGCCACGACTACTCGCTGTCTGTATTTAACGCGTCGTTGACATCACTCTCAAGATTGCGGGTACGCATCGGGTCATTGCGCAACACTTCATCTATTCGGGCCGCAGCACGTATGCCGTCGTCTGGTCGAAACTCAAGTATTGGTGTGCGTCGAGCATGGATCTGTTTGGCAATTGCTGATTGCAGCCGTTTGCGATTTTCGTTCAAGGCATCCAAGATCCGTTTGTCGCCTTCTTCGCCCTGCAAAGAGTCGTAATACACAATTCCGCGATTCATTTCGGCATCGACATCGATCGATGTCACCGTGACAAACGCAAGCCGGTCATCGTCAATACGCACGAGTTCTTCAGCTACGACTTCTCGTACTGTCTCACTAATGCGTGCAGCGCGCGGATAACTGTGCTTGCGGCTATTCGACTTACCGGCCGATTTACCAGCAGACTTGCCAGCAGACCTGCCGGTCGAACCACCGCCCGATCGACTGCCACCGCCGCCTTCGCCACGACCACCAGAACCACGCTCTCGTCTTGTCATCGTGATCTCGCCTTTTGCCTCTCCATTGAAACCGTGCTTGGCTCATCTACGATACGGAGGCGATGTCTGCAAAACCCCCCACCCAACATGTGCGCCATGAAGCCAATAGCGCAATCGTTGGCAACGACCCAACAACCAAAACGCCAGTATTTCGCTATACGGCTACTGTGGCCAACCAACTTGAGACAAAGTGGCAAGACATTTGGGAGCGCGAAGGCACGTTTGAAGCACCAAATCCAGCCGGACCACTCGCTCAACCCGAGAAGGTCGCAGGCCGCGAGAAATTGTTTGTTCTCGACATGTTTCCCTACCC
>Ga0163199_1000294_pt1 | contig 31644 bp, 27 predicted proteins | sample PL_2010_150m_FD_113537 | JGI IMG/M metagenome (GOLD analysis project Ga0163199, IMG submission 113537) | Freshwater microbial communities from Powell Lake, British Columbia, Canada to study Microbial Dark Matter (Phase II) - PL_2010_150m | ecosystem: Environmental > Aquatic > Freshwater > Lake ...
TCAGCGGGTTGTAGCTCATGCCGATCACCGACTTGAGCACCAGGCCGGCGGTGCGGCAGTGCTGCGCGAGTTCGGACGGCTTGAGGAATTTCGCGTAGTCGTGCGTGCCGCGCGGCAGCAGGCGCAAAATATATTCGGCGCCGATCACCGCGAACAGGTAGGACTTGGGATTGCGGTTGATGGTGGAAAAAAATACGTCGCCGCCGGGCCTGACCAGCAGCGCGCACGCTTTCACCGTGCTTGCCGGATCGGGTACGTGCTCCAGCATTTCCATGCAGGTGAGTACGTCCCATTGCCCCGGTTCGCGTTGCGCCAGATTCTCGGCGCTGATCTCTTCGTAGTTCACATCGAGGCGCGACTCGAGCAGGTGCAGCATGGCCACCTTCAACGCTTTTTCGGACAGATCGATACCCTTGACGCGGGCGCCCATTGCCGCCATCGCCTCGGTCAGTATGCCGCCGCCGCAGCCGACGTCCAGCACCGATTTACCCTTCAGGCCGGCGATGCCGTCGATCCAGTTCAGGCGCAGCGGATTGATCTGGTGCAGCGGTTTGAATTCGCTGCCCGGATCCCACCAGCGGTGGGCCAGTTCGCTGAATTTTGCCAGTTCCTGCGGATCGGCATTCATGGTTTTTGCGCAGTCCAAATAAAAAAGCCCCGCTCGCGCAGGGCTTTTAAAGCGGTTGTGGAAGCTTACCTTTGCCGCGTCCCCACCACTTCGATTTCTACGCGGCGGTTCTTGGCGCGGCCTTCCTTGGTCTTGTTGTCGGCGACCGGCTGCGTTTCACCCTTGCCTTCGGTGTAGATGCGGTTGGCTTCGATGCCTTTGCTCACCAGATAAGCCTTGACCGACGCGGCGCGACGCAGCGACAGTTTCTGGTTGTAGGCATTGCTGCCGATGCTGTCGGTGTGGCCGATGGCGATGACGACTTCAAGGTTCACCGCTTTCAGTTTGCCCACCAGGTCGTCGAGCTTGGCTTTGCCTTCGGGCTTGAGCGCGGACTTGTCGAAGTCGAAATGTGCGTCGGCCGCCATGGTCACTTTTTCCTTGACCGGCGCGGGTGCGGGTTTTGGCGCGGGCGCAGGCGCGGGTGCGGGCGCGGGAGGCGCGGCCTTCGGTGCAGGTGCAGCGGGTGCTGGCGCAGGTTTCGGCACCAGATCCGGGTCGCATTCCAGGGTCGCCATGGCTGGCGTCCAGTAGCCCGTGCGCCAGCACAGGCCGAACGGATTCTTCGCCACTACGCCGGAAGTCGGGGCCTGAATGTAGCCGATATCTTCTGCGTAAGCGCTGGTCACACCGACGCCAAGCGCAAGCGCGGCGGAAAGGACGAGTGCAATTTGTTTTACTGTGTTGTTCATGTTTTCCCCTCGATAAAGTTCGTTCGTGCCCGTATCCTGAAATTCGCAGGCTTTACTTCGGTTAAGCCCTTGTTTCCATTGACAGCCTATTTTGCCACAAAACCACCAAATTTTCCAGATCATTTTTTTGCAGGTACTTTAACGCGCGGTTTTCGACCAGCATTCGCCCCGCGACCCAGACGTGGGTGACGTGGTCTCGACCGGCAGTATAAACGAGATGCGAAATCGGATCGTAGCAAGGCAGCATCTCGGGCGCGGTGAATTCGACCGCGGTCAGATCAGCGAACTTGCCGCGCTCGATCGAACCGATCGCTTGATCCAGGCGCAGCGCGCGCGCACCATCGAGCGTCGCCAAGGCGAGCGCGCGATGCGCGGGCAGCGCCTGCGCATCACCGCTCACCGCTTTTGCCAGTAATGCCGCCTGGCGCATTTCCTGGAACAGATCGAGCCGGTTGTTGCTGGCCGATCCGTCCGTTCCCAGGCCGACGCTGACACCCTCGGCCAGCAGTCGCGCCACCGGTGCAAAGCCGTTGGCGAATTTGAGATTGGACGACGGGCAGTGCGCGACTGAACTGCCGTTTTGCACGAGCAGCGCAATCTCCTCTTGCGTCAGGTGTATCGCATGCACGGCAATGAGGTTGGGGCCCACCAGTCCGAGGCGGTGCAGGCGCTCGAGCGGCCGCATCCCGTACTGGGCGATGCTCTGCTCGATTTCGTCTCCGGACTCGTGTACATGCATGTGCACTGACAGATCGAGCTCTTCAGCCAGGGTGAGCACCCGCAAAAAGGTCTTGTCGCTGACCGTATAGGGCGCGTGTGGGGCCATGCAGAACGAAAGCAGCGGCTGCTCGCGCAGCGCATCTCTCAGCGCGAGACCCTTGGCGATGTAGTCCTCGGCGTCGGCGGCATAGGCCGTCGGCGCATCGATGACCGGCAGTCCCAGAGCGGCGCGCATTCCCAGGGCAAGCGCCGCGCGCGCCGCGTCGGCCGGAAAAAGATACATGTCGTTGAAGCAGGTGACGCCGCCGCGCAGCATTTCGGCGCAGGCGAGCAAGGTGCCGTCGTAGACGAACTGCGCCGACACGTGCTTCTTCTCCGCCGGCCAGATTCGGTCCTGAAGCCAATTCGTCAGCGGCAGGTCGTCGGCGAACCCGCGCATCAGCGCCATGGCGGCATGGGTATGCAGATTTACCAGCCCCGGAATGAGCGCGTGCCTGGGCAGCGTTACGCGCTCGGCCGCCAGATAGGCGGCATGCACCTCCGCTGCCGGTAGTACCGCGACAATGCGCCCTTCGTGCACCGCGACACTGTGGTGTTCGAGCACCACGCCGGACGGGTTGACCGGGACGACCCAGCGCGCGTCTATCACCAGATCTATCGATTCCACATTCGCACCAGGCAATTCATTTGTGTTTCCACGCGGTGGTTCGCCGGCAGGATACAGCAGAACCAAGCGCCCGGCTCGATTCTCCCTGCGGGCAGGGTCCAAAAACCCGCGTTTATAGTTGGTCGCGGGCCGCGGCACATGCTAAAATTCAAGGCTTGATTTTGCCGCGATTTGCGGCACTTTTTTGGGCCTGCTCAGAGAATCATGGGCAGACCGTTTTCGGTAGCCCAAATTGCTGAAACCTTTCAAATAAGCCGCGCGTCATGGAACAGTTTGCCAAAGAAACCCTGCCGGTAAGCCTCGAAGAAGAAATGCGTCGGTCGTACCTTGATTACGCCATGAGCGTGATCGTGGGGCGGGCCCTGCCTGACGTGCGCGACGGCCTGAAACCGGTGCACCGGCGCGTGCTGTTCGCGATGCACGAATCGAACAACGTGTGGAACCGGCCCTATGTGAAGTGCGCACGCATCGTGGGCGAGGTGCTGGGCAAGTATCACCCGCACGGCGATTCCGCCACCTACGAGGCGCTGGTGCGCATGGCGCAGGATTTTTCCATGCGCTACACGCTGATCGACGGCCAGGGCAACTTCGGGTCCATCGACGGCGATTCAGCCGCGGCCTATCGCTATACCGAGTGCCGGCTGGAGCGCATCTCCTCGGAACTGCTGGCAGACATCGACAAGGAAACGGTCGATTTCGTTCCCAACTACGACGGCAAGGAACTGGAACCGACGGCGTTGCCGACGCGCGTCCCGAATCTGCTCATCAACGGTTCGTCGGGCATTGCCGTGGGCATGGCGACCAATATTCCGCCGCACAATCTGTCCGAAGTGGTGGACGCCGGGCTGGCGCTGCTCGCCAATCCCGACCTCGGCATCGACGAGCTGATCGAAATCATCCCGGCACCTGATTTCCCAACGGCCGGCATCATCTACGGCCTGGGCGGCGTGCATCAGGGCTACCGCACCGGGCGCGGCCGCGTGATCATGCGCGCGCGCACCCATTTCGAGGATATGGAGAAGGGCAACCGCCAGTCCATCATCGTCGATGAGCTGCCCTACCAGGTGAACAAGAAAAGCCTGCTCGAGCGCATCGCCGAACTGGTGAATGAGAAGAAGATCGAAGGCATCAGCGAGATTCGCGACGAGTCGGACAAGTCGGGCATGCGCATGGTGTTCGAACTCAAGCGCGGCGAAGTGCCCGAAGTGGTGCTCAACAATCTGTACAAGCAGACCCAGCTGCAGGATACCTTCGGCATCAATATGGTTGCGCTGGTCGACGGCCAGCCGCGCCTCTTAAACCTGAAGCAGATGCTCGAAGCCTTCCTCGCGCACCGGCGCGAGGTGGTGACGCGGCGCACGGTGTTCGAACTGCGCAAGGCACGCGAGCGCGGCCATATCCTGGAAGGTCTTGCGGTGGCGCTGTCGAACGTCGACGAGATCATCGCCCTGATCAAGCAGTCGCAGACGCCGCCCGAAGCCAAGCAGGCGCTGATGGAAAGATCCTGGCGCTCGCAGCTGGTGGCGGACATGCTCCAGCGTGCTGCCGCCGACGCTTCGCGTCCCGACGGACTGGCCGCGAATTTCGGCCTGGTCGAAGGCGGATACCATTTGTCCGATGCACAGGCGCAGGCGATCCTGGAGATGCGCCTGCAGCGCCTCACCGGCCTGGAGCAGGACAAGATCGTGTCCGAGTACAAGGAAGTGATGCTGCAGATCGCGGACTACCTCGACATCCTGGCCAAGCCGGCGCGCATCACCGCCATCATCGTAGACGAGATGAATGCGATCAAGCTGCAATACGGCGATGCGCGCAAGAGTGAAATCGAACTCAATCCGCAGGACCTGGAAGATGAGGACCTGATCACCCCGACCGACATGGTGGTGACGCTGTCGCATACCGGTTACATCAAGTCGCAGCCGCTCGCCGACTACAGCGCGCAGCGCCGTGGCGGGCGCGGCAGGAAGGCAACGGCGACCAAGGAAGACGATTTCATCGAGCGGCTGTTCATCGCCAACACGCATGACTACGTGCTGTGCTTTTCCAGCCGCGGCCGTGTGTACTGGGTCAAGGTCTACCAGGTGCCGCAGGGCAGCAATACCAGCCGCGGCAAACCGGTGGTGAACATGTTTCCGCTGGAGGAGGGCGAAAAGATCACCGCCATTCTTCCGGTGAAACAGTTCGACGACGGGCACTACATTTTCATGGCCACGGCGCTGGGCACGGTGAAAAAAACGCCGCTCTCTGCGTTTGCCAATCCGCGCGGCAAAGGCATTATCGCGGTGGAACTGGACGAGGGGGATTTCTTGATCGGTGTCGCCATCACCGATGGCAGGCACGACGTCATGCTGTTCTCCGACGCCGGCAAAGCGGTGCGTTTTGTCGAAAACGATGTGCGGCCCACCGGGCGCGTGACGCGCGGCGTGCGCGGCATGACGCTGGAAGCGGGGCAGCGCGTGATTTCCATGCTGGCGGCCGAGAACGAAAGCCAGACGGTGCTCACCGCGACCGAGAACGGCTTCGGCAAGCGCACGCCGATATCCGAGTACACCCGGCACGGCCGCGGCACCAAGGGCATGATCGCGATCCATACGGGCGATCGCAACGGCAACCTGGTCGGAGCGGTGCTGGTCGAAGAAAAGGACGAGGTGATGCTGGTTTCCACCGGCGGCGTGGTCATACGCACCAAGGTGGCGCAGATCCGCGAGCAGGGGCGCTCGACCCAGGGCGTGACGCTGATCAACCTGGACGAGGGTACGCGGCTGGCCGGGATCGAAAAAGTGCTGGAAACGGAGGAAGATGCCGGTGCCGGCAACGGCAATGGTGAAGATGATGTCGAAGCGAACGACATTGCTGGAGGCGAGTGACGCGGACGCCATCCATTACGCGTCTAGCATGCGAAAGGATCATCGTGGCTCGAGTATATAATTTCAGCGCAGGCCCGGCAGTACTGCCGGAGACGGTTCTGCAGCAAGCCGCTGCGGAAATGCTCGACTGGCAGGGTAGCGGCATGTCGGTGATGGAAATGAGCCATCGCGGCAAGGAATTCATTTCCATACATGCCGAGGCGGAGAAGGACCTGCGTGAACTGCTGGCGGTGCCGGCGAATTACAAGGTGCTGTTTCTGCAGGGCGGGGCGATCGCCGAAAATGCAATCGTGCCGATGAATCTGCTGCGCGGCAGAAGCGTCGCCGACTACGTCAATACCGGGGAATGGTCGAAAAAGTCGATCAAGGAAGCGAAGAAATACTGCAGCGTGAATGTCGCCGCGTCGAGTGAGGACCGCAACTTCAGTTATATACCGCCGCAGCAAAGCTGGAAATTGTCGAAGGACGCAGGCTACGTTCACATCTGCTCCAATGAAACCATCGGCGGCCTGGAGTACCACTGGGCTCCCGATACCGGCGAGGTGCCGCTGGTCGCGGATATGTCCTCGCATATCCTGTCGCGCCCGGTGGATGTCGCGAAATACGGGTTGATCTACGGCGGCGCGCAGAAAAACATCGGCCCGGCGGGATTGACATTGGTGATCGTACGCGATGACCTGATCGGGCAGGCGGCGCCGTTCACCCCCTCTGCATTCGACTACAAGCAGCAGGCCGAGGCCGATTCGATGTTGAATACGCCGCCGACCTACGCCATTTACATCGCCGGGCTGGTGTTCAAATGGCTGAAGCGCCAGGGCGGCCTGGTGGAAGTCGAGCGGCGCAACGTCGCCAAGGCGGAGTTGCTGTATGACTATCTCGACCAGAGCAAATTTTTCGTCAGCCCGGTCGAGCCGCGTGATCGCTCGCGCATGAACGTGCCGTTCAAGCTCCAACGCGAAGCGCTGGACGAGGAATTCCTCAAGGGCGCGAAGGCGCAGGGGATGGTGCAACTGAAGGGCCACCGCTCGGTCGGCGGCATGCGCGCGTCCCTTTACAACGCGATGCCGATCGAAGGGGTGCAGCATCTGGTCGCCTATATGCGCGAATTCGAGAGCAAACATGGAAAATGAGCATGCCTGATCGCAAACCGTTCCAGATACTGGTGCTGAACAACATCGCCCAGATCGGGTTGAAACGTCTTCCGCCGGAGCGCTATCGCACCGACAAGGAAGCCGCCGAACCCGATGCCATCCTGCTGCGCTCGCAGGATTTGCACTCCATGAAGATCGCGCCTTCGGTGAAAGCCATCGGCCGCGCCGGCGCCGGCACCAACAACATCCCGGTGAAGGCGATGAGCGAGCGCGGCGTGCCGGTGTTCAACGCGCCGGGCGCCAACGCCAACGCGGTGAAGGAACTGGTGCTGGCGGGAATGCTGATCGCCGCGCGCAACCTCGCGCCGGCGCTGGAGTTCGTGCGCGCCATCAAGGGCGAGGACGCGGCGATGGCGAAACGCGTGGAGGAGGGCAAGAAACAGTTTGCCGGGATGGAATTGCCGCAGCATACGCTTGGCGTCATCGGCCTGGGAAAGATCGGCAGCCTGGTCGCCGACGCGGCGATCAACCTGGGCATGAACGTGCTCGGCTATGACCCGGAGATCACGGTCGATGCCGCCTGGAGCCTGCCGGCACAGGTGAAAAAAGCGCATTCGATCGACGAAGTACTGAAGGCCAGCCACTTTGTCACGCTGCACGTGCCGCTGGTGCCGCAGACGCGCAATCTGGTCAACGAGAAGAATCTGGATCTGGTGCGCGCGGGCACGATTCTGCTCAATTTCTCGCGCGAAGGCATCGTCGACAGCGCCGCCGTGGTTCAGGCGCTGACGGCGCAAAAGCTCAAGTATTACGTGACCGATTTCCCCGACAGCCGGCTCGCCGGTCAGCCGGGGGTGATCGCGTTGCCGCACCTCGGCGCGTCGACGCGCGAAGCCGAAGACAATTGCGCGGTGATGGTGGCGGACCAGGTGCGCGAATACCTGGAGCACGGCAACGTCGCCAATGCGGTGAATTTTCCGGACATGACCATGCCGCGCGAGTCGCCCTACCGCATCGCCATCGCGAACGCCAACGTTCCGAGCATGGTGGCGCAGATATCCACCACCATCGCCAGCGCGGGCTTGAACATCCATAACATGCTGAACAAGTCCAAGGGCGAAATTGCCTATACGCTGGTCGATGTAGACAGCGCGGCGAGCGCCGAACTGGTGGCGCAGTTGAGCCAGATCGAGGGCGTGCTGACCGTGCGTTACCTGCCGTTGCAGAACTGAGAGCGCGATGAACAAAGACCTGTCCAGGCTGCGCGCGCAGATCGACGCACTCGACGGGCGCCTGTTGCTGGCGCTGAACCAGCGCGCGCGGCTGGCGCATGCGGTGGGCAAGCTGAAGCAGGGCGTCAAGGTATACCGGCCGGAGCGCGAAGCGCAGGTGCTGCGCCGGATACTCGCACAGAGCGCCGGCCCTCTGGGAAAGGATGCGCTTGCCCGGGTCTATGCGGAAATCATCTCCGCCTGCCGCGCACTGGAGCAGCCGCTGGCCGTGGCCTATCTTGGCCCGTCGGGCACCTTCAGCGAGTTGGCGGTGCTGAAGGTGTTTGGCGGCGGTGTGCGCGCGCAGCCCTGTGCGTCGATCGACGACGTATTCCGTCAGGTCGAGAACGGCGGCGCGGATTATGGCGTGGCGCCGGTGGAGAATTCGAGCGAAGGCGCAATCGGCAGGACGCACGACCTGCTGCTCAGCACGCCGCTGCGGATCTGCGCCGAGACGGTGTTGCGCGTGCGCCAGAACCTGATGTCGAAGTCAGGCGCGTTGAAACGAATCGCGCGCGTCTATTCCCATCCGCAATCGCTGGCGCAGTGCAATCAGTGGCTGAGCCGCAGGCTGCCCGAGGCAGAACGGGTGCCGGTGGCGAGCAATGCCGAAGCGGCGCGCCTGGCGGCAAAGGAAGTTGGCGCGGCGGCGATCGCCGGCGACGCCGCGCTCGAGCGCCACGGCCTCAAACTGGTGGCGCGCAATATCGAGGACGATCCCAACAACACCACGCGCTTTCTGGTGCTGGGGGACCATGACGCCGGGCCTTCGGGCAAGGATCTGACCTCGATCGTCATGTCCGCGCCCAACCGGCCCGGTGCAGTGCACGCACTGTTGACACCCATCGCAAAGTACGGCGTGAGCATGACGCGGCTCGAGTCTCGTCCGGCGCGCACCGGGCGCTGGGAATACATGTTCTACGTCGACGTGCAGGGCCATCGGCAGGATCCCAAGGTGGCGAAGGCGTTGGTGGAGTTGGAAAAGCTTGCGCCGTTCCTCAAGATTCTCGGCTCCTATCCTGCAGCAATGCTCTAGCCGCTGGCAGCAGCTTCCCCGCTCCCCAACTCATGTCGGACATCATGGACCTCTGCGAACGCTCTCCTGCCTACGTGCGCGCCATCGCGCCGTATCTGCCGGGCAAACCGATCACCGAAGTCGCGCGCGAGCTCGGACTGGACGAGCGTTCCATCGTGAAGCTCGCTTCGAACGAGAATCCGCGCGGACTGTCGCCCAAGGCGCAGGCGGCGATCGTGGCAGCGCTGCCGGATCTGGCGCGCTACCCCGACGGGTTCGAGCTGTTACAGGCACTGTCGCACCGGCTGGGCGTGCCGGCGCAGCAGATCGTGCTGGGCAATGGTTCGAACGACTTGCTCGAACTCGCGGGCATGGCGTTTCTCGCGCCAGGCACCTCGGCCGTGTACTCTCAGCACGCGTTCGCCGTCTATCCGCTGGCGACACAGGCGCGCGGCGCGGCGAGCATCGTCGTTCCGGCGAAGCACTTCGGCCACGACCTGGACGGCTTTCTGGCGGCAATCCGGCCCGATACGCGCGTCGTGTTCATCGCCAATCCGAACAATCCGACCGGCACCATGCTTGGCGCAGCCGAGCTCGAAGCTTTTCTCTCGCGGGCGCCGAAGGATGTCGCCGTCGTGCTGGACGAAGCCTACAACGAATATCTGGCGCCGGAACTGCGTTGTCCCAGCATCGACTGGGTCGCGCGCTTTCCCAATCTGATTGTCACGCGCACGTTCTCAAAAATCTATGGGCTGGCCGGATTGCGCATCGGCTACGGCGTTTGCCACGCGAGTGTCGCGGCGCTGATCAATCGGGTGCGCCAGCCGTTCAACGTCAACAATCTCGCCATCGCCGCGGCAGTCGCGGCGTTGACGGACCAGGCCTTCGTGCGCGAAAGCTACGAGCTCAACTGCGCCGGCATGGCGCAGCTGACCGACGCCTGCAAGCGGCTGGGTCTTGCCTGGATTCCGTCCTACGGCAATTTCCTCACGATCAAAATTCCGCCAGATCGCGGGGAAAATGCGGGCCAGAGCCAGGCCGGCGCGGTGTTCCAGAAACTGCTGCGGCTGGGCGTCATCGTGCGCCCCCTGTCCAATTACGCCATGCCCGACCATCTGCGCGTGACCATCGGCCTTGCGCGCGAGAACGCGCGTTTTCTCGAGGCGCTGGAAGCAGTGCTGAAAGGCTGAGCGCGTGGCGGCCGCCCTGTTCGACCGCGTGGTCATATTCGGCGTCGGCTTGATCGGCGGCTCGTTCGCGCTCGGGCTGAAGGCGGCAGGCGCGGCGCAACACGTTGTCGGCCTCGGCCGCAATCCATCCAATCTTGCGCGTGCACTCGAACTCGGCGTGATCGACGAAGCCTGCACCGACGCGGCGGTCGTGGCCGGCGCCGATCTGGTGCTGCTTGCGATGCCGGTCGGTCAGATGGGCGCCGTGCTGGGTGCGATAGCTCCGCACCTGGGACCCGGCACGGTGGTTACCGATGGCGGCAGCACCAAGCAGGACGTAGTGGCGCTCGCTTATCGCAAATTGAAGGGCGGCGTGGCGCAGTTCGTTCCCGGTCACCCGATCGCGGGTGCCGAACACAGCGGCGTGGCAGCGGCGCGTGGCGATCTGTACCGCGGGCGCAAGGTCGTGCTGACCCCGTTGCCCGAGAATACCGAGCGCAGTATCCGCAGGGTGCGCGCCGCCTGGCGCCTTTGCGGCGCGAGATTGTTCAGCATGCAGCCGGCCGAGCACGACCGGGTGTTCGCCGCGGTGAGTCATCTGCCGCACCTTCTTTCCTACGCACTGGTGGACCACGTTGCAGGTCACCCGAACGGCAAGCAGTTGTTCGAATATGCAGCCGGGGGCTTTCGCGATTTCACCCGCATCGCCTCCAGTCATCCGGAAATGTGGCGCGACGTGTGTATTGCCAACCGAGAATCGCTGCTGCAGGAACTGGACGGTTACCAGCGCGAACTGGCCGAGGTCAAAAAGCTGCTGCACAAAGGCGATGCAGCGGGGCTGGAAAAAATATTCATCCGGGCACGCACGGCGCGCGACAAATGGCTGAAGAAGCAGCAATGATGCGGCTTTTCGCCTGATCGCCTCTGTGGCAGCCGTGGATTTTCTCGATCTCGCACCGATACGCAGCGTCGCCGGTACGGTCAGGCTGCCCGGATCGAAAAGCATTTCCAACCGCGTGCTGCTGCTCGCGGCGCTGGCCTCGGGCGAGACGCGGGTGCACGACCTGCTCGACTCCGACGATACGCGCGTCATGCTCGATGCATTGAGAAAACTCGGTATCGCCGTGAAACAGGACGGCGGTGCGACGGTCGTGGCCGGCGCCGGCGGCGCATTTCCGGTGAAGGATGCGGAGTTGTTTCTCGGCAACGCCGGTACTGCGTTCCGGCCGCTGACAGCAGCGCTGGCGCTCGCCGGAGGTGACTATCGTGTGTCGGGTGTGGCGCGCATGCATGAGCGGCCGATCGGCGATCTGGTGGATGCATTGCGCAGCCTCGGGGCGAGCATCGACTACGCCGGCGTGGAAGGCTATCCGCCTTTGCACATCAAACCTGCTCTGATCAAGTCGGGAACGGTCCGCATACGTGGCGACGTGTCGAGCCAGTTCCTGACTGCGTTATTGATGGCGCTGCCGCTCACCGGGCGGCAGACCACCATTGCCGTCGAGGGCGAACTGATTTCCAAACCCTATGTCGAAATCACGCTCGGCACGTTGCGCTATTTCGGCATAGAGGTGGCGCGCGACGGCTGGGCGTCGTTTAGCGTGCCGGCCGCTGCGCGCTACGTGAGTCCGGGCGAGATCTGGGTCGAGGGCGATGCCTCGTCGGCTTCGTACTTCCTCGCCGCCGGCGCGATCAGCGGCCTCAGCGGCGGCGGTCCGGTACGCGTCGCCGGCGTTGGGCGTGCCAGCGCGCAAGGCGATGTGCGCTTCGCCGCAGCGCTGGAGCAGATGGGCGCGCACATCGCCATGGGCGACAACTGGATCGAAGCCACGGCGGGCGATGAAGCGAAACGCGCTGGAAAACTGAAGGCCTTTGACGGCGACTTCAACCATATACCCGACGCGGCGATGACGCTCGCGGTGACTGCGTTGTTTGCGGACGGCCCATGCACGCTGCGCAACATCGGCAGCTGGCGCGTCAAGGAAACCGACCGCATCGCCGCCATGGCGACCGAGTTGAGAAAACTGGGTGCGGCGGTGGAAGAGGGTGCCGATTTTCTGCGCGTTAGCCCGCCTGTCGCCGGTTTCGCTTCCGGGGTAGTCATCGATACCTATGATGACCATCGCATCGCCATGTGTTTCGCACTTGCAACTTTGGGCGGGGTCGGGCTGCGCATCAACGATCCACAGTGCGTGAACAAGACTTTTCCCGAGTACTTCGACGTGCTCGCGCGGATCTGCGAACGGCAATGACTGAATCCCTCGAAGCGGTCCCGGTCATCGCCATCGACGGCCCGTCGGCGTCGGGCAAGGGAACCATAGCCGAACGCGTGGCTGCAGCCCTGGGTTTTCATTATCTCGACAGCGGTGCCCTATATCGCCTCGTCGCCTTGGCGGCATTGCGGAGGGGCATAGATTTGGATCAGGAAGTTGCCTTGGCGGAACTGGCAAAACAGCTCGATGTCCTCTTTGGTGGCGGACAAATAATGCTTTCTGGACATGATGTTACTGACGACATTAGAAGTGAAATATGCAGTGTGGGCGCCTCCAGAGTTGCGGTCTGGCCCGATGTTCGGCTTGCATTGCTAACGCGCCAGCGCGCATTCTGCGAGCCCCCGGGGCTGGTAGCCGAAGGGCGCGACATGGGCACGGTCGTGTTTCCGCATGCCGTTCTCAAGGTGTTCCTCACTGCGAGCGCCGAGGCACGTGCGGAGCGCAGGTATAAGCAGTTGAAAGAAAAAGGAATCGATGCTAATATTCGAACCCTTTTGCAGGAATTGCATGAACGCGACGAGCGCGACAGCGCCCGAAGCGCCGCGCCTCTGCGAAAGGCCGCCGATGCCCGGGAAATTGACAGCACCGTGCTCGGCATCGACGAAGTTGTGCGCCAGGTGCTTGAATGGCATCGGCAAATCGTAGTAAGGGTGGCGGGCTCAGATCGCTGAATCGAGCCCGCTTTATGTTTAATCAACCCCGTCCGCAAGGGCGGTGAATCAGGTAAATAAATCCAATGTCCAATCTTTCCCCCGCGGTCACCTCCAACGAAAATAATTTCGCAGCCCTTTTTGAAGAAAGCCTGACACGTCAGGAAATGCGCATCGGCGAGGTGATCACCGCCGAAGTAGTCCGTGTAGACATGAATTTCGTGGTGGTGAATGCCGGACTCAAGTCCGAGAGCTTCATCCCGGTCGAGGAATTCCGCAGCGACGCCGGCGAAGTCGAGGCCAAGGTCGGCGATTTCGTCAGTGTCGCGATCGAAGCACTGGAAGACGGCTTCGGCGAAACCCGACTGTCGCGCGACAAGGCGAAGCGCCTGTCGGCCTGGATGGATCTGGAAAAAGCCCTGGAAACGGGCGAACTGGTCACCGGCGTGATCAGCGGCAAGGTCAAGGGCGGCCTTACTGTCATGGCCAATGGCATCCGCGCCTTCCTGCCGGGGTCGCTCGTCGACATCCGGCCGGTCAAGGACACGACGCCGTTCGAAGGCAAGACCATGGAGTTCAAGGTCATCAAGCTCGACCGCAAGCGCAACAACGTGGTGGTGTCGCGCCGCGCAGTGCTCGAGGCGAGCCAGGGCGAAGAGCGGCAGAAACTGCTGCAGACGCTGTCTGAGGGCTCGGTGGTGAAGGGCATCGTCAAGAACATCACCGACTACGGCGCGTTCGTCGACCTGGGCGGCATCGACGGTCTGTTGCATATCACCGACCTCGCCTGGCGCCGCGTCAAGCATCCGTCGGAGGTGCTGAACGTGGGCGACGAGGTCACCGCCAAGATACTCAAGTTCGACCAGGAAAAAAATCGTGTTTCGCTCGGCATGAAACAGCTCGGCGAAGACCCGTGGGTGGGCCTGTCGCGCCGCTACCCCACCACCACGCGCCTGTTCGGCAAGGTCACCAATCTCACCGACTACGGCGCGTTCGTCGAAGTCGAACAGGGCATCGAAGGCCTGGTGCACGTGTCCGAGATGGACTGGACCAACAAGAATGTGCATCCGTCCAAGGTGGTGCAGCTCGGTGACGAGGTCGAAGTGATGATTCTCGAAATCGACGAGGAGCGCCGCCGGATTTCGCTGGGGATGAAGCAGTGCCTGCCCAATCCCTGGGGCGAATTCGCGATCAACTTCAAGAAAGGCGACCGGGTCAAGGGGCAGATCAAGTCGATCACTGACTTCGGCGTATTCATCGGCCTGCCGGGCGGCATCGACGGTCTGGTGCATTTGTCCGATCTGTCCTGGAGCGCTACGGGCGAAGAGGCGGTGCGCAACTACAAGAAGGGCGACGATGTCGAGGCGGTGGTGCTGGCAATCGACACCGAGCGCGAGCGCATTTCGCTCGGCATCAAGCAGATGGACGGCGATCCGTTCACCAACTACATCGCGACCCATGAGAAGAACAGCGTAGTGCAGGGGACGGTGAAATCGGCCGACGCCAAAGGCGCGGTAATCGCGCTCGAGGGCGACGTCGAGGGCTATCTGCGCGTTTCCGAAGTGTCGCGCGATCGCATCGAGGACCTCACGCACCATCTCAAGGAAGGCGATGCAGTGACGGCGATGATCATCAATATCGACCGCAAGAACCGCTCGCTCAACCTATCCATCAAGGCCAAGGATATGGCCGAGGAGAATGGCGCCATGCAGAAGCTGCAAAGCGACAGCGCGGCAAGTTCGGGCAGCACCAGTCTCGGCGCGCTGCTGAAAGCGAAACTGGACACCAAGAACTCACAGTAATAATAAAGGGGCAGGTGAGATGACCAAGTCCGAATTGATTGCCAGGCTCGCGGGGCGTTATCCGCAGCTGGTCGCCAAGGATGCCGAGTTCGCGGTCAAGACCATACTCGATGCCATGACCTTTAGCCTGGTCAAGGGGCAGCGCATCGAGATCCGCGGTTTTGGCAGCTTCGGGTTGAATTATCGCCCGCCGCGCACGGGCAGGAATCCGAAGTCGGGCGACAAGGTACAGGTGCCGGAGAAATTCGTGCCGCACTTCAAAGCCGGCAAGGAACTGCGTGAACGCGTGGACTCGAACTAGCGCGCGTTCGGCGAGTGAAAACAGGCGGCATCGTTTCGATGCCGCCATCTGAAGCGATCCGAGTATGGGCGTCCTAGCCTGGACCCTGCGCATCATCCTGTTTCTGGCGCTGTTCCTGTTCGCGCTGAAGAACACCGATATGGTGAGCCTGCGCTTGTATTTCGACCAGGTGTGGCAGGCACCGCTAAGCCTGGTGCTGCTGGTGTTCTTTGCAGCGGGTGCCGTAGTCGGCGTACTCGCGACCCTGGCCACCGTGTTCCGGCAGCGACGCGAGATCGCGCGTTTGCAGCGCGAACTGCGCAACCGCTCGCGCGAGGCCAGTGCCGGTCCCGCGGCCGCAGGTGATGGCGGCGCCGGCACCCAGCACGTTATCTAATCCTCGGGCACCCGCATGGAATTCGAATTCTGGTGGCTGCTTGCATTTCCGCTGTTCTTCGGGCTGGGCTGGCTCGCCGCGCGCATCGACATCAAGCATCTGGTTTCCGAATCGCGCTCGTTGCCGCGGTCGTATTTCAAGGGGCTCAATTTTCTTCTCAACGAGCAGCCGGACAAGGCGATCGAGGCCTTTATCGAAGTGGTCAGGGTCGATCCGGAGACGATCGAGCTGCATTTCGCGCTGGGCAGCCTGTTTCGCCGCCGCGGCGAAACCGAACGCGCGATCCGCATGCACCGCAACCTGCTCGAACGCGGAGACCTGGGACAGGAGCAGCGGCTTGCCGCATTGTTCGAACTGGGCCAGGACTATCTCAAGGCGGGAATACTCGATCGCGCGGAAGAGGTGTTCGTCAAACTGCGCGATACGCCGCATCGTGCCGCCGCGCTGAAAGCCCTGCTCGATGTGTACCAGCAGGAAAAGGAGTGGGAAAAGACCATAGCCGTGGCGGGCGAACTCGGCGCGGACCAGGGCCAGTCCTGGAGCAAGGAGATTGCCAACTACTATTGCGAGCTTGCTGCGATGGAAATGACGCACTCGCGCACCGAAGCGGCGCTGGCGCGCCTCGACGACGCGCTCAGCGCCAATCGAAAATGCGCGCGCGCCAACGTGCTGCTCGGCGACATCCGCGCTGCCGCCGGCGAACATGAGGCGGCGATCGAGGCATGGAAGCGGATCGAGCAGCAGAATCCGGCCTACCTCGCCCTGGTGGCGCAGCGCTTGCTCGATAGTTACCGTACGCTGGGAAAGCAGGACGAGGGGCTGACGCTGCTGCGCGGATTTCTTTCTGGCGCGCCGTCGCTCGATCTGCTCGATGTCGTGTTTCAATCGACGCTGGAGGCGCAGGGGCCGGAGGCCGCGCACAAGCTGGTGCGCGATGAACTGCGGCGCAACCAGACCCTGCTCGGCCTGGACCGGCTGCTCGACGCGGAATTGCTGGTGGTCCGGCCCGAACGCCGCGGCGACGTGCAGCTGGTAAAGAACCTGGTGCACAGCCACACACAGCGTGTCGCGCGTTACCGCTGCGAGAACTGCGGCTTCAAGGCGCGCCAGTTCTACTGGCACTGTCCGGCCTGCGGCGGCTGGGAGACCTATCCGCCGCGACGCAGCGAAGAATTTGAAACGGCGCCGTGAGGGATGGAACCTGGCGCAATGCCCGGAATGACATGATCGGAAACCTAAGGGATGCACCATAAACAATATACTGCTTGGAGAATAGCTTGAAAATCACCGTAGTCGGCACTGGGTATGTGGGTCTGGTCAGCGGCGCCTGCCTGGCAGACGTCGGCAACGACGTGCTGTGCCTCGATCTGGACGCGAACAAAATAAAAATCCTCAACGACGGTGACATTCCGATCTATGAGCCGGGGCTGCGCGAGGTTGTCAATCGCAACCACAAGGCCGGTCGCCTTGCGTTCACCACGGATGTCGAGAGGGCGGTTGCCTTCGGCACGGTGCAGTTCATCGCCGTGGGGACGCCGCCCGCCGAGGATGGTTCGGCCGATCTTCAGTACGTGCTTGCTGCTGCGCGCAGCATCGGCCGGCACATGCACGACTATCGCGTGGTGGTGGACAAGTCCACCGTGCCCGTGGGTACGGCCGACCGGGTGCGTGCGGCGATTGCCGAGGAGTTGAAGCAGCGCGGCGTCGATGTCGCCTATAGCGTCGTGTCCAACCCGGAATTCCTCAAGGAGGGCGCCGCGGTGGAGGATTTCATGCGCCCTGACCGGATCGTGGTCGGCAGCGACGACGAGCGCGCAACGGCCGTCATGCGCACGCTTTATTCGCCGTTCCAGCGCAACCACGAACGCGTAATCACCATGGATGTACGCTCGGCCGAACTGACCAAGTACGCCGCCAATGCGATGCTGGCGACGCGCATCTCGTTCATGAACGAACTCGCCAATCTGGCCGAACGCCTGGGCGCCGACATCGAGTGCGTGCGCCGCGGTATCGGTGCCGATCCGCGCATCGGCTACCATTTCCTGTATCCGGGTGCGGGCTACGGCGGTTCCTGCTTTCCCAAGGACGTGCAGGCGCTGCAGCGCACCGCGGGTGAGGCCGACATGAATCTGCTCATACTCGATGCGGTGGAGCGGGCCAACGACGCACAGAAGCAGGTGCTGGGCAGCAAAATTGTCAAGCGCTTCGGCACCGACCTTAAGGGCCTGAATTTTGCGCTGTGGGGGCTGGCGTTCAAGCCCAACACCGACGACCTGCGCGAAGCGCCGAGCCGGGTATTGTTGGCGGAACTGCTTGCGCGCGGCGCGAGCGTCACCGCCTACGATCCGGTGGCTATGCCTGAGGCGCGGCAAATCTACAAGGCCGAGAGCCGGGTACGGTTCGCCGATTCGCCGATGGCGGCGCTCGAAGGCGCCGACGCCCTTGCGATCGTGACCGAGTGGAAGGAATTCCGCAGCCCGGATTTCCAGAGGATCAAGCAACTGCTGCGAACGCCGTCGATTTTCGACGGCCGGAATTTGTACGATCCGGCCGAGGTCAGGAACCATGGCCTGGAGTACTATCCGATCGGAAGGCTGTAAGCGGCACACTAATAGATTGTCATTCTGAGGCCGCAGGCCGAAGAATCTGCTTCTTGCGTCCAATGAAAAGCAGATTCCTCGCTTTGCTCGGAATGACAGAATTCGGATTGTTCGAAATGCCAAGACGGCGTGACAGGTGAGGAACCAAGAGTTGAAACTTCTGCCGGATTTGTCCAAGGCGCGGCTGCTGGTGGTCGGCGACGTGATGCTCGACCGCTATTGGTTCGGCGAGGTGAGCCGCATCTCGCCCGAGGCGCCGGTGCCGGTGGTAAAGATCGAGCGTACCGAAGAACGCCCGGGGGGCGCGTCGAACGTGGCGCGCAACGCCACCGCCCTGGGCGCGCGGGTGACGCTGCTGTCGGTAGTCGGCGACGACGAGGCCGGAGCGCGCCTGCGCGAACTGGTCGAGGCCGAGAACATCGTAGCCTGCCTGCACAAGGATGCCAGCATTCCGACCACGGTCAAACTGCGCGTGATCGGACGGCAGCAGCAGCTGCTGCGCATCGATTTCGAGACTCTGCCGAGCCACCAGACGCTGGCAGACAAGCTGGCCGATTTCGAATCGCTGCTCGCCCAGTGCGACGTGCTGGTGCTCTCTGATTACGGCAAGGGCGGACTTGCGCATATCGAAAAAATGATCGAACTGGCGCGCGCGGCCGGCAAGATCATCCTGGTCGATCCCAAGGGGGACGATTATTCGCGTTACCACGGCGCGACGGTGGTGACGCCGAATCGCGCCGAAATGCGCGAAGTGGTGGGGCGCTGGAAGGACGAGCATGATCTTACCGAGCGGGCGCAGGCGCTGCGGCGCGAGCTGGGGGCGCAGGCGCTGCTGCTCACGCGCAGCGAGGAAGGCATGAGTCTGTACCAGGACAGCGGCGTGCTGCACGAGGCGGCGAAGGCGCGCGAAGTATTCGATGTGAGCGGCGCCGGTGACACGGTGATCGCGGCGCTTGCCGCCATGCTGGGCGGCGGCGCGGCACTGCCACAGGCGATGCACGTGGCCAACTGTGCCGCCGGCATCGTCGTCGGCAAACTGGGAACGGCAGTGGCGCAGCGCGAAGAGGTGCAGGCGGCGTTGGTGCAGGACTAGAAAGGAAAATCATGTACTACGTAGTTACCGGCGCGGCCGGCTTCATCGGCTCCAACCTGGTCAGGGCGCTGAACGAGCGCGGCGAGAGCGACATTATCGCCGTCGACAATCTCACGCGCGCCGACAAATTCCTGAATCTGTCCGGCTGCGACATCGCCGACTACATCGACAAGCGCGATTTCGTGGTGCAGCTCGCGGCAGGTGAATTCGAAGGCGCGATCGAGGCGATTGTGCATCAAGGCGCCTGCTCGGACACCATGGAGACCGACGGACGCTACATGATGGAGAACAACTACCGCTACTCGGTGGCGCTGCTCGATTACTGCCAGGAAGAGGAAGTGCCGCTGCTGTATGCCTCGTCCGCATCCGTTTATGGTTCCGGTACTGTGTTCCGCGAGGCACGCGAATGCGAGTCGCCGTTGAACGTCTACGGCTACTCGAAATTCCTGTTCGACCAGATAGTGCGACGGCGCCTGCCGGACGCAGGCAGCCAGATTGCCGGTTTTCGGTATTTCAACGTTTACGGCCAGAACGAAGCGCACAAGGGGCGCATGGCCTCGGTCGCGTTTCATTTCTTCAATCAGTTTCGCAGCGAACGGAAAGTCAAGCTGTTCCAGGGCTGGGATGGCTACGCCGACGGCGAGCAAAGACGCGATTTTGTCTCGGTCGAAGACGTGATCGACGTGAATTTGCATTTTCTGGAGCGCCCGACGCTGTCGGGAATATTCAACCTCGGCACAGGGCGGGCGCAAAGCTTCAACGACGTCGCCGTGGCCACGATCAATGCTTGTCTGCGCGTTGACGGCGAGGCGGCACTGACGCTGGATGAGATGCGCGCACGAAACATGATCGAGTACATCGCCTTTCCCGACGCACTCAAGGGGAAGTATCAAAGCTACACCGAGGCCGACATCGCCCTGCTGCGCCGCGCCGGCTACGCCCAGCCGTTCCTGACAGTGGAGGAAGGCGTGGAGCGCTACTGCGAACAGTTGCTCGAAGCGCAAGCGGGCCCGGAGGAGGCGTAAGCCGGTGAGCGGGACGAAAGAGTCCGACCGAATAATTTTGAACATGGAAACGCAATGAAGCCGATTACATACGCGAACATCGAAGACACGGTAGGCAATACGCCCCTGGTGCGGCTGAAGCGCATCCCCGGTGCCGCCAACGACAGCAGCGGAAACGTCATCCTGGCGAAGCTCGAGGGCAACAACCCGGCGGGCTCGGTGAAGGACCGGCCGGCGTTTTCCATGGTGATGCGCGCCGAGCAGCGCGGAACGATCAAGCCGGGTGATACGCTGATCGAAGCGACCAGCGGCAACACCGGCATTGCGCTTGCGCTGGCGGCGGCGATGCGCGGCTACCGCATGGTGCTCATCATGCCGGATAACCTGTCGGTGGAGCGGCGCCAGAGCATGCGCGCCTTCGGCGCCGAACTCATTCTCACGCCGCAGGCGAGCGGCATGGAAGGCGCGCGCGACCTCGCGGAGAAAATGCGCGACCGGGGCGAGGGCGTGATCCTCGACCAGTTCGCCAATCCGGATAATCCGCTCGCGCATTACGAGGGCACCGGACCGGAAATCTGGCGCGATACCGGCGGCAGCGTTACCCACTTCATTTCCAGCATGGGCACCACCGGTACCATCATGGGTGTGTCGCGCTTCCTCAAGGAAAAGAATCCGCGGATCCAGGTCGTCGGCTGCCAGCCGACCGAGGGCTCGCAGATCCCCGGCATACGCAAGTGGCCCGAGGCTTACCTGCCGCGCATCTATGACGCCGCGCGCGTCGACCGGGTCGAGTCGGTGAGCCAGGCCGACGCAGAGGAGATGACGCGGCGCATGGCGAGCGAAGAGGGGATATTCGCCGGCATTTCATCGGGCGGGGCGCTGTGCGTAGCGCTGCGCGTCGCTGCCGAAGCTAAGAACGCGGTCATCGTTGCCATCGTCTGCGATCGCGGCGACCGGTATTTGTCGACCGGCGTGTTTCCGGGCTGATGACGCCGGTCCTCGCCTTCGACATCGAAACCGCGCCCGACTGCGACGGCCTGCGGCGGCTGTACGATCTCGATCCCGCGCTCACCGACAAGGACGTGGCGGAGATCGCGTTTCAGCGCCGGCGAACGGTCGCAAACCACGACTTCCTGCAACTGCACCAGCACCGCGTCATCGCCATTGCCTGCGCACTGCGCGAGGGCGACGGTTTCCGCGTCTGGTCGCTGGGAACGTTGGAGGATAGCGAAGGTGAGCTGATCCGGCGTTTTTTCGACGGCGTCGAAAAATACACACCGCAGCTCGTGTCCTGGAACGGCGGCGGCTTCGATCTGCCGGTACTGCATTACCGCAGCCTGGTTCACGCTATTTCCGCGCCGCGCTACTGGGACCAGGGGGATGAGGAACGTGACTTCAGGTGGAATAATTACATCAGCCGCTATCACGCGCGCCATCTCGATCTGATGGATTTGCTCGCGCTGTACCAGCCGCGCAACAATGTGCCGCTGGACGAAATGGCCAAGCTGATCGGTTTCCCGGGCAAGCTCGGCATGGACGGCTCGCAGGTCTGGGGCGCCTATCTCGACGGGAAGCTGCGCGACATCCGCAGCTATTGCGAAACCGACGCCGCCAACACCTACCTGCTGTACCTGCGCTTTCAGCTGCTGCGCGGCGTGTTCGACGCGGCGCAGTATGAACGCGAAATTGCGCTGGTGCGCGGCACGCTTGCCAAATCCGCCGAAACGCATTGGCGAACATTCCTGGAAGCCTGGAAGTAATCAGTGTCGGTACTGATTGAATCGCTGGATCGCGAGGGGCGCGGCATCGCCCGTGTCGAGGGCAAGGCCATTTTCATCGATGGCGGCCTGCCGGGCGAGCGGGTGTCCTATGTCACCTACAAGAAGAAGCCGAACTACGAAATGGCGTCCGCAACGGCGATCGACAAGCCCAGTGGAGCGCGCGTGGTTCCGCCCTGTCCCCATTTCGGCATCTGCGGCGGATGCAGCATGCAGCATCTGGAGCCGCGTTCCCAGGTCGCGGTGAAGCAGCGCGTGCTCGAAGACAATCTGTGGCACATAGGCAAGGTGCGGCCGGAGGTGGTGTTGACGCCTATCTACGGGCAGACCTGGGGCTATCGCCACCGGGCGCGCATGTCGGTGCGGATGGTGCTGAAGAAAGGTGGCGCGCTGGTCGGATTTCACGAGCGTAAAAGCAGCTTCGTCGCCGACATGACAAGCTGCGAAGTCCTGCCAAGAAGCATATCCGACCTGCTCGTTCCGTTGCGAACGCTGATCGCCGGATTGTCGCTGCCGACGCGGCTGCCGCAGATCGAACTCGCAGTCGGTGAAGCAGTCACGGTACTGGTGCTGCGCATACTCGATCCGCTCAGTCCGCTGGACGAGGAACTTCTGCGGAATTTCGCTACCCGGCACGGCATCCAGTTCTGGCTGCAGCCCAAGGGGCCGGATACCGCAGTGCCCTTCTTTCCGCAGGATGCGCCGCCGCTGTATTACTCCCTGCCCGAATTCGGCGTGCAGATCCGCTTTCGTCCCACCGACTTCACCCAGGTCAATCATCAGGTCAACCGCATTCTGGTGCGGCGCGCGATGGCCCTGCTCGATCCCCGGCCGGGTGAGCGAATCGCGGATCTGTTTTGCGGCATGGGCAACTTCAGCCTTCCCATAGCCAGCCGAGGGGCCGAGGTGCTGGGTGTGGAGGGCAACGCCGAACTGGTGCGGCGCGCCGAAGGCAACGCGCGCGAGAACGGCCTTGACGGGCGCGCCCGCTTTCAAGTCGCAAATTTGTTCGACGCGGTGAACTGCGCCGTGTTTGGTGGCAACGACAATGGCGCCAACGCCGGCGGGCGCGGCGCTTTCGACAAGCTTTTGATCGATCCGCCGCGCGACGGCGCGGTCGAACTGGTGAAAGCGCTGGGTGAGAGCGGCCCGGGGCGCATCGTCTACGTTTCCTGCGATCCTGCGACGCTGGCGCGCGACGCCGAGGTGCTGGTGCATGTGAAAGGTTACCGGCTAAGCGCCGCCGGCGTGATCAACATGTTCCCGCATACCTCGCACGTCGAGTCGATGGCGCTGTTCGAAAAGTGACCGATCGGCCCGAGGGCGGGCCTCCAACAAAAAGGGCGGCCGCAGCCGCCCTTTTTGTTGAGTCGGTACCCGTCTAGTCGCTGCGGCCACCCAGGCCGAGTAATTGCAGCAGGGCGGAGAACAGGTTGTAGATGGAGATGTACAGCGTGAGCGTGGCCGAGATGTAATTGGTTTCGCCGCCGCGCACGATGGTGTTTACCTGCCACATGATCATGAGCGAGGAAAACAGCACGAAGGCGCCCAGTATCACCAGGGTGAGTATCGGGCTCTGCACGAACAGGCTGGCAACGACGCCCAACATGAGGATCACCGCGCCCACGGTGAGGAAGCTGGAGAGGCCGCTGAAGTCGCGCTTGGTGGAGGATGCGATGCCGGCCATGACGAAGAACACCGCGGCCGTGCCGCCGGCCGCCATCATCACCAGTTCTGTGCCGTTCTTGAAACCGAGCGTCCGGTGCAGCAGCGGTCCGAGCAGCAGTCCCAGGAACAGGGTGAATCCGAGCAGCAGCGCCACGCCGAGTGAGCTTTCCTTGTTGCGCTCGATGGCGTAAATCCAGCCGTAGAATACCGCCAGAATGACGATGAAGGACACCATCGGACTGGTGCGCATGAAGCTGAGGTCCAGGTTGGTGCCGATGGCGGCGCCGATGGCTGTCGGAATCAGCGACAGCGCGAGCAGCATATAGGTATTGCGCAGCACCTTGTGTTGCTGCAGGGCGAAATCCTGCGTCGCGCCAGGGGCGCCGGTCTGCACGGTTCTCAGTTCAGGTTGCATAGATGTACGTCCTCCATGTTAATTCGTTACCGGCGTTAGACTAGGTCAAACGCGAAAAAGTTGCAACTGCCGCAGTATGCCGTCGCCCGGCATAAATGTCTATTGTAAAAAGGTATTTTGGGGCGGAAGCAGATAATTCAAGGGGGCTTGACGCTGCATCCGAGGTGACTGGAACACGATTCCGCGCCAAGGTGCCGTGCGTTCCTGGCTGTCACGGGGTGCAGATGCGTGGTCGCGCCTGGGCGCGCTTGCAGTAGGTAACGGATGCGCGCAATATGGATGCCACAGCGTTCGCTACAACCGTTCTATCTGGCGGTAACGGGAGGCACGGCGTAATGGGAGGCGTTGGAACTTCTTTAGCGGATAGTGGGCAATCGCCGGCGAATCCGTCGAGTACGAACCCGTCGGTGGGCCTGCGCAACCGCGTGCGGTCTGAATCTGGCAGCGTGCGGCTCATTCCCGCGGTAATCACGACGCTGTTGTTCGCCCTTGTATTGCAACCATCTGAATCCTTGGCAGACTTGCTGTTCCGCAGCCTGGAATCAAAGGATGGACAGCAGTACTGGTCTTCGCTGAAGAGTTACGCCGATCCAGCGCAGACAGCCGAGGTTCGCGCCACCGTCGATGGCACTCAGGTTGCGGCGGAGGACGTGCAGGTGTTCCTCAACGGAAACATTACGTCGCACGACGTCTACGCCGCAAAGGTGATGGAAAATCTGCTCATGAGAGGCAGGCAGACTATCGCCGGCAACACCGTATCGCTCGCCAGCAGCGGCGGCGAGGTTGATGCAGCCATGGAGTTGGGGCGCCTGCTGCGCAAGCTAAGGCTGTTCACGCTTGTCCCAAGCGGCGAGCAGTGCATGAGCTCCTGTGTATTCGCCTTCATGGGCGGCGACAGGCGCATGGTCGAGGGACGCATAGGTATTCATCGGCCCTATTTTTCGTCGACGCGCGAAGTCCGCGATCGCAGGTTGGTATACCGTCAGTTGCAAAAGAAGTTGCAGAATTACATAGACGAACTTGATTTCCCGCTGTCGCTGTATGAGGCGATGATGGCAGTGCCCGCGGAATCGGTAAACATGCTGACCCCGGCGGCGTTGAAGGAATTCTATCTGGAAGGGACGAGTCCATCGACGCAGGACGAGGTCGATGCGACCACTGCAAGGCATCTGGGCGTTACGGTTACGGAATATTTACAGCAGAAGGCGCAACTGCGGCCCTGCGCCGGATTCTTTGGTGCTGGCAGCGATTGTGAGCGCGAGGCGCAGAGCGCCCGGTCGCGCGCGGCGACTGCTGCCGACCGGCACGACCCGACGACGCACGGCGACATGTTGCCAGCGACCGGCAGCGTCGTACCGCAGGAGCGCCCAAAGTCGGGATCTGACTGATCTTTGGATTGAGAGGCAATCCCTTCGTAGCCGACCCAGGTTGCCGACGCGTTACTCCGAAACCACTTCACTTCGCGGCAGTGCCATTGCCTGATGGTAAAATTCCGGTCGCCCGAAGTGACGAAAATACATATCAGGAAGCGTGGCCGAGCGGTTTAAGGCACTGGTCTTGAAAACCAGCGAGGGCGCAAGTCCTCCGTGAGTTCGAATCTCACCGCTTCCGCCACTCCGACCCGCACCTCCAAACAGTGTTTGACGGCGGCGCCAATGGCTTGGATACTTGCCCCCTTGCCAGCTGCGATACGATGCCGCGGACCCGCGCCGCCGATCGACGCGCGCAATCACCCATTGGGAGGATGGCCATGAACGCACCGCTGAAATTTGAAAATCCCGTGGAGCACATTCGTGCTTACCATGGGGAATTGACAGAAGTTCGCCGCGACATCCATGCGCACCCCGAATTGGGATTCAACGAGAACCGTACTTCCGACCTGGTAGCGGCGAAGCTCCAAAGCTGGGGCATCGAAGTTCACCGCGGCATAGCCAAAACCGGTGTGGTGGGCGTGGTGAAGGGACGCAAGTCGGCAAGCGGCCGCGCCATAGGCTTGCGCGCCGACATGGACTGCCTGCCGATGCACGAGCTGGGCCAGGTGCCGCACAAGTCGGTGCATCCGGGCTGCATGCATGCCTGCGGCCACGACGGCCATACCACCATGCTGCTGGGCGCTGCCCGCTATCTTGCCGAGACGCGCAATTTCGACGGCACTGCCTTTCTCATTTTCCAGCCGGCGGAAGAGGGCGGCGGCGGCGGCCGGATGATGGTCGAGGAAGGGCTGTTCGATCGGTTTCCGGCGAACGAAATCTACGCGCTGCATAACTGGCCGCTGCTTGCACCCGGAAAAATCGCGGTGCGTGCCGGGCCGATACTCGCCGCGACCGATCAGATCCAGATCAAGGTTCGCGGCAAGGGCGGCCACGGCGCGATGCCGCACCTTGCGGTCGACCCCGTTGTGATCAGCGCGCACATCATCACGGCGCTGCAGACGATAGCCAGCCGCAACGTCAGTCCGGTGGATTCGGTGGTGGTAAGCGTGTGCTCGATGCAGACCAGCCAGGTCGGCGCATCGAACGTCATTCCGGATGCGGTCGACCTGGTGGGAACTGTGCGCAGCTTCCGCGAGGAGACGCGCGAGCTCGCAGAACGGCGTCTGCGCGAAATCGCGACCGGGGTCGCGACCTCACTGGGCGGCTCGGCGGAAGTCGTCTACCGGCGCGGCTATCCAGCCACGGTAAACAGCGAGCGCGAAGCCGGATTCGCCGCCAGGGTGGGCGAGAAAGTTTTCGGGAAGGACAATGTCGTGACCGATGGCGAACCGTCGATGGGCGCCGAGGATTTTGCATTTATGCTGCAGGCGCGGCCGGGTGCGTATGTGCTCCTCGGCCAGGGTGGCAGCGACCTGGGATGCTTTCTGCACAACCCTGTTTACGATTTCAACGACCAGGTGATTCCGCTGGGCGCCGGTTATCTTGCGACGCTGGTCGAGGAGGCGCTGCCGATCGTTTAGGAAAGTGCTGCGCGATGCAATTTGTAACAGGCTCGTGTAACGGAGCATGCGGGGAGGTATCCCCGCGTATTGAATCAGACCTTGGGCCGGGCCCAATCGTTCAAGAGGAAAGTCGAGTGACCAAGCCGCTCCTGTTCACACCGCTGCGCCTGCGCGAAATCACGCTCAGAAATCGCGTTGTGGTTGCACCCATGCACCAGTATTCAGCGGTGAAAGGATTCGCCACCGACTGGCATCTGATGAATGCCGGGCGCTATGCAGCGGGCGGCGCGGGACTGGTATTTCTCGAGTCAACCAAAGTCGACCGCCGCGGTTGCGGTACGGTGGGCGATCTGGGCATCTGGGACGATGCGTTCGTGCCGCAGCTGGCGCGCATCGCTGATTTCCTGCATCAGTGCGGAGCGGCTGCCGGCATCCAGCTCGCGCACGCGGGGCGCAAGGCGCGCAGCCAGCGCCCGTGGGAAGGCGGCCGGCCGCTTGAGCGCGCCGAAGCGGAAGCTGCGGGAATCGAGGACTGGGACGCGTGGGAACCCGTTGCACCAAGCGCGTTGCCTGCGCACGATGGCGCGCCGCTGCCGCACGAACTCACGCGCGCCGAAATTCACGCGACAGCCGAGGCCTGGGGCAAAGCCGCGGCGCGCGCGCACGCGGCTGGATTCGATGCGGTGGAGATTCATGCCGCGCACGGCTTTCTGATTCACGAATTTCTGTCGCCGCTGGCGAACCAGCGCAGCGACGAGTACGGCGGTTCGGAGGCGAATCGCATGCGCTTTGCGCTGGAGGTGTGCGAGTGCGTGCGCTCTACGTGGCCGCCGGGGTACCCGTTGTTCCTGCGCCTGTCGGCCGAGGACGACGCCGGCTGGGGACCGGAGCAGAGCGTGGCGCTGGCCAGGCTGGTGAAGCCGATGGGGGTGGATGTCATCGACTGCAGTTCGGGCGGCATGTTGGCCACGCCGCCCGCGAGTGCGCTCAAGCCGGCCTATGGCTACCAGGTGCCCTACGCGGAAAAGATCAGGAAAGAGGCCCGGATCATGACCATGGCGGTAGGCTTGATTGTGCACGCCGAACAGGCCGAATGCATATTGCAGGAAGGCAAGGCGGACCTGGTCGCACTGGCGCGTGAAATGCTCTACAACCCGAACTGGGCCATGGATGCGGCGCAAAAACTGGGTTGCGACGCTGAGTTTTCACTGGTGCCGCCGCCTTATCGCTACTGGCTGGCGCGGCGCGCGGCGACGCTGCCCGAGCTGCGGCCGTCGACTTTTGGCGAGGCCGCGGCAAAGTAGCCGATAGTGGTCAAGCGGAAGGCCGGGTTTTTTCGCCGCACGAGCAGAAGTTGCACTCGCCACTTTCTCAGAGCATGCCGCCCATTCCAGCACCCGCGCCGGCGAGTATCAACCACATGGGGTTGAGCTTGGTGCGCAACATCAAGACGACAGTGAGCAGCGTCAGCAGCGCGCCGCGCCAGTCGTGATCGGCCGAATGCGCCAGGATCCAGCCGCTGGATAGCGTGAGCCCAATCGCGATCGGGCCCAGCCCGCCGCGTATCGCGCGGCCCAGCGGCGCGTTCGGATTGGTCGCGCTCAGGCGCGTGACTGTCAGCGTAAGCAGAATGGGCGGGACGATAGTCGCCAGCGTCGCCACGATGGCGCCGGCCCACCCGGCGAGCTGCCAGCCGAGCAAGGTCACGAACATCATGTTCGGACCGGGCGCGGCCTGACCGAGCGCATAGGCGTCGGCGAACTGCGTGCCGCTCAGCCAATGGTTGGCCTCGACCACGTAGCGCTGCAAATCGGGCAGGATCGAGCTGACGCCGCCGATCGCCATCAGCGACAGCAGCGCGAAATGCAGGCTCAATGCCGGCAGATCGACTTCGGCCATCAGGATTCGTCGCGCCAGGCTGCGGCGACAGCGAACGGCGCCAGCGCGCCGACGACGGCGAGCAATGGCCAGCGCAGGGCGCCTACGCCGGCCAGTGCGAGTGCTGTGAACAACCAGGGTCGCCACTGTCGCTTCATTCCTCCGGTCATCTTCAGTCCGGTGGCGAGCACCAGGCCCGCCGCGACCGCAGACATGCCGGAAAGCGCCTGCTGCACCAGCGGCAGCGCACCGTAGCTGGTGTAGAGCATGCCTGCGGCAACCATCAACAGGAACGGGCCGCAGACCAGCCCGCCGACGGCCGCGATTGCGCCGGGATAGCCGGCGAAGCGGTAGCCGATCATCACCGCCATGTTGCCGATGTTCGGGCCCGGCAGCAGCTGGCCGAGTGCCAGCGTATCGACGAATTCGCGCTGCGTCAGCCAGCCCTTGCGTTCCACCAGCGTGCGGTGCGCCCAGGGCAATACGCCGCCGAATCCGGACATTGCAAGCTGTGAGAACGCGATGAAAAGCTCGAGCGGTCCGATCTTCGGTCTCTCGTCTCCGGCGGGGTAGTCGTTCGGTTGCTGTGCTGAAGGCATGGTGACTATGTTAAATGCAGGCCGCCGGTATTATCGCAGCCCGCGTGGGAGCAGGGCATAATAACGAAAATACCAGAGCATCGAGTAACAATGACTCCGCCCAAGTCCCGCATCGACGCGAAATCGGAAGTCTTTCAGCAGCAGCGCAGCGCCATGCTCGACTTGATCGAGCAGCTGCGCGCGCTGGAGAGTCGCGCCGCGGCAGCTTCGGCCGCATCCAAACCGGCCTTCGACAAACGCAGCGCGCTGTTGCCGCGCGAGCGGCTGGCGCAGCTGCTCGACCCTGGTGCGCCGTTCCTGGAACTCGCGAACCTGGCCGGCTACTGTACCGACGATGCGGATCCGGCGAGCAGCATCCCCGGCGCCGCGGTGATCGCCGGCATCGGTGTAGTCTCCGGCGTACGCTGCATGGTAGTCGCCAACGATTCGGGCATAGGCGCCGGGGCCTTGAGTGCGCTTGGCGGGCGCAAGGTCATGCGCTGCCAGGAAATCGCGCTGCAAAACAAATTGCCGTTCGTGCAACTGGTGGAATCAGGCGGAGCCAATCTGCTCACCTACAAGGTCGAGCGCTTCATCGCCGGCGGCGGACTGTTCTACAATCTGGCGCGCCTGTCGGCGGCCGGACTGCCGGTTATCGCGGTAGTGCATGGCTCCTCGACCGCGGGCGGCGCCTATCTTCCCGGACTGTCGGATTACGTCATCATGGTGCGCGGCCGCGCCAAAGCCTTCCTTGCCGGGCCGCCGCTGCTGAAGGCCGCAACCGGCGAAATTGCAACCGACGAAGAACTGGGCGGGGCCGAGATGCATGCGCGTGTGTCGGGTCTGGCGGAATTCGTCGCCGAGGACGACGCCGATGCCATTCGCATCGCGCGCGATCTGCTCGCAAGCCTCAAGTGGGAACGCGCAAGCGTGCAGACGGCAGCGGAACATCCTCCCAGGCTGGATGCGGACGAAATCGCCGGCCTGATGCCGCTATCCATGCGTAAGCCCGTGGACATGCGCGAAGTGATCTGGCGCATCGTCGATGATTCGGCGTTGCTCGAATTCAAGCCGCTGTACGGCCGGTTCACCGTCTGCGGGCTCGCCGCGATTGCCGGACACAAAGTCGGATTCATCAGCAACAACGGGCCGCTGGATCCGGCCGGTGCGACCAAGGCGACGCAGTTCATTCAGCTTTGCTGTCAGACGCAGACGCCGCTCATCTACCTGCAGAACACTACCGGCTACATGGTCGGCACCAAGTCCGAAGCGGCAGGGATGATCAAGCACGGCTCGAAAATGATACAGGCTGTGTCCAACGCGAGCGTGCCGCAGATCACCGTCATGTGCGGCGCGTCGTTCGGCGCCGGCAACTACGGCATGTGCGGGCGCGCGTTCAATCCGCGTTTCGTATTCAGCTGGCCCAATGCGCAGACCGCGGTGATGGGGCCGGAGCAGGCGGCGAAGACCATGGCCATCGTGGCCGAGGGCACGGCCGCGCGCAAGGGCAAGCCGGTGGACGAGGACGCCCTGGCCAGGATGCAGCACGATATCATCGCCAATTTCGAAAGCCAGATGAGCGCCTTCTACACCAGTGGTCTCTTGCTCGACGACGGCGTCATCGATCCGCGCGATACGCGCAAGGTGCTGGCGGCGGCGCTGGCGATCTGCGCGGAAGGCGATGCGCGCAAGGCGCATCCCGTTCAATTCGGCGTGGCGCGGCCGTAGGGCTGTATTGACGAATGACGATGCGGGGTTTATCAAAGATCGTCGATTTTGCGCGGATGTGCTTTTCATCCGTGCACAATCGACGATCCGCGCGGACGGGACGCCGTCCGCGCAAGCCAGATTACTGCGGCTCGACCATTGCGCGCTCTGCGCGCCAACCGTGTTTTCCGCGCGGATGAAAAGCACATCCGCACGGAAAACACGGTTACGGTTAACCCCAAATGCGATGCGATTCAAGTCGTCACGTAGGAAATTGGACAAGAACTAAGGACGAGCGACATGATATATACCCACGAGCACGAAGAGCTGCAGCGGCAGTTGAAGAAATTCATCGACGCTGAAATCAATCCTTTCGTCGACGAATGGGAAGCCGCCGAGATTTTTCCGGCGCACGAAGTGTTCAAGA
>Ga0163199_1000295_pt1 | contig 31634 bp, 24 predicted proteins | sample PL_2010_150m_FD_113537 | JGI IMG/M metagenome (GOLD analysis project Ga0163199, IMG submission 113537) | Freshwater microbial communities from Powell Lake, British Columbia, Canada to study Microbial Dark Matter (Phase II) - PL_2010_150m | ecosystem: Environmental > Aquatic > Freshwater > Lake ...
GAGGTCACAAAATAGTCCCAGATGAGAATCAGGACGGAGGACAGGACCACCGCCTCCGTGGTGGCTGTTCCCAGCCCCTCGGCGCTCATTGTGGTGTGATAGCCCTTATACGTGCAGACCCAGGATATGATCACGCCGAAACTGATGGCCTTGAGAAATCCCCCGTAGACGTCCTTCCACTCCACGCTGGATTCCATCGAGCTGATGTAGGCGCCGGAGCCGACACCCAACAGATTAACCCCGACCAGGTAACCCCCATAAATGCCGATGATATCAAAGATCGAGCAGAGCATGGGCATGATGAGCACGCAGGCCAAGACTTTCGGGGCGATCAGATACTGCATGGGGCTGACCGCCATCGTATCGAGGGCATCGATCTGCTCGGTGATCCGCATGATGCCGATCTCGGCCGTCATGGCGGAGCCGGCGCGCCCCGTCACCATCAGGGCCGACAGCACCGGCCCCAGCTCCCGAATGATGCTCAACGCCACAGCCGATCCTAGCCACCCCTCCGCACCGAACTTCCGAAGCGAGTAATAACCCTGTAGTCCCAGCACCATGCCTGTGAAGGCCCCCGTCAGCACGATCACGAAGAGGGATTTCACTCCGATGAAATGGATCTGCTTGAGCAGCTGCGTCAAGCGGAACGGCGGACGCAGCATCCAGGCAACCGTACTGATCAGGAAGACCATCATGCGGCCCATTTCGCCGACGATCCGCAGGGACCTCCGACCCATCCCGGCAACGGCGGTCGTCACCATCAGCGGGCTCCTGCAATCACAGGCATTTCTGCCATCAACTTCAAAAAAACACGACGCAGGCTTTCCGAGGCCTGATCCGCATGACGCTTCATCTCATAGAGTCCGCGCAATACCGACGGCCGTTGAGAAACCTGGAGGAGGCATCGCAGGGAACCGAAGGGCGCAAACCAGAGATTGAAATCCATTGGCAGGTCATCCTGCGCGCGATCCGAGATGGCACGAACCAGGAGGAACGGAATGCCGGCAGAGGACGCGACTTTCGCAATGGCGGCACTCTCCATATCGACCGCAATGGCCCCGCTGGCTTCCCCGAGTGCTTGCTTCTCGCTGGCCCGCCACACCACACGATCCACCGTGACCACCGGCCCCTGCGTCCAGGCGATCCGGGCATCACGGGCGGCCTCCCGCGCGTGATCGAGTAATTCCGGATCGGCCTGAATGCCTTGCCTGGACTGTTCCGTGGTCCAATCGAAAACCTCAGTCCCGATGATCACCTCTCCGATATTCGCGACACCCAACGCTCCGGCATACCCCGTCGAGATCAGCGCATCGGGGCCGATCGCGGACAACGCCGTTTCGCCGGCCTCCCGCGCGCGATCCCGGCCCACGCCGGTTCTGATCAGATGCACTTCGATGTCTCCCGCACGACCGACTTCATGCCAGAATGCGCCTATACGCCCTCTTGTTATAGTCCAGCCACAATCAAAAACATTATGCATCGGCGCCAACTCACGTCCGGAAGCAGCCAAGACGGCAACGCGTCGCATCGCTCATTACGCGAGACGAAACTGTCCGGATTGCCGGTTCTGCTCGCGGATCTCGTCCGCGCGAGTCCGCCCCCGCGACTTCAGCGACCGGTACATGGACAAGGCCCACAGGGAAAAGAAGTGGCTGTAGCCGTGATAGCGGAGGTAGAGCACGCGCGGGAATCCCGTGCCGGTGTGCATGCGCTCGGGCCAGAACCCCTGCGGGTCCTGATGCCGGACAAGGTAGTTGACGCCGCGCACCACGCTGATCGTCTCCACTTCGCCGGCGCAGAGCAGCCCGAGGAGCGCCCACGCGGTCTGGGAGGGCGTGCTCTCGCCCTCGCCATGCGCGGCGGCCTCCGCATACGAAAGACAAGACTCGCCCCACCCGCCGTCCGGATTCTGCTTCGAGACGAGCCACGCCACTGCCCGGCGGACGTATTGGGCCTGCATGTCTTCGCCGATCGCCTTCAGTCCGGCGAGCACGGACCATGTCCCGTAGACGTAATTGACGCCCCAGCGGCCGAACCACGACCCATCGGCCTCCTGGTTCTTCCGGAGAAACCGGATCGCGCGCACCGCCGCCGGATGGCTCAGGTCATAGCCCAACACCCCCAGCATCTCCAATTCGCGGCCCGTGAGGTCGGCCGTGCTGGGATCGAGCAGGGCTTTATGGTCGGCGAACGGGATCTGGTTCAGGAACATCTTGTGGTTGTCCTTGTCGTACGCGCCCCACCCGCCGTCGCTTCCCTGCATGGCCAGCGTCCACCGTATTCCGCGCCGCATGGCGTCGAGCTGGGCGTCCGCTTCCGGCATGATCAGCTTCGACAGCGCGATCACAACGACGGCCGTGTCGTCGTTGTCGGGATAGCACTCATTCTCGAACTGGAAATACCAGCCGCCCGGCTCGGCCTTGGGCGACGAGACGATCCAGTCGCCGACCTTCCGGCACTGGCGCGTGAAGACCCAGCGTGCCGCGCGGAGCAGGTCGGGATGATCGGGCGGCAGGCCGCTCTCTATCAGCGCATTCATCGTCAGGGGGGTGTCCCAGACCGGCGAGAAGCACGGCTGCAGGTGCAGCGAGTCGCCGTCGTGCACTTCCAGTGCCTCGATCTCGCCGAGGGCTTTGCGCACCAGGGAATGATCCACGCCGTAGCCGAGGCACCGCAGCGCCACGACCGAATTGGCCATCGCCGGGTAGATGGCGCCGAGGCCGCCTTCTCCCTCCATTCTGGCGATCATCCATTGGGCGGCGGCGGTGAGGGCTTTCTTCCGAAGACCCTCGGGCACGATCCGCTCATAGACCCGCAATATCCCGTCGAGCGTGACAAAGAAGTTCCGCCAGGTGAACCAGCTTTGGTCCTTGAGGAACGGCGGCGCGTGACGGAAGTCCATCTGCTCGCGCGGCATGCACCAGAGCTCGTTGATCCCCTCTTCTTTTGAGATGCGGCAGACCGGCTTGAAATTGAAAATGATCAATAAGGGGGTGAGCACTGCCCGTGACCAATACGACAGATCGTAGAGGCTGAAGACACCGTTCGGCCGCACGAGGGCCAGTTCCGCCGGCATTGAGGGAATCCCCCGCCAGTCGTACTGGTCGAAGAGCGCCAGCGCGATCTTGGTGAAGACATTCGTCCCGACAGCTCCGCCTTTGCTCAGAATCACCGCACGGGCCTTCTGCATGAAGGGCTCTTCAGCGGAGATCCCGGACAGTTTGAGCGCGAAGTAGGCCTTCACTGACGCACTGATCTCAGGCGGACCGCCGTAATAGATCGACCACCCGCCTGCAGGCAATTGCGCGTCGATCAGGTAGCGGACGGCCTTACGCTCTTTCTCCTTGTCCACAAGACCCAGGAAGCGGCGGAGCATGAGGTATTCGGATGTGAGCGTCGTATCGGCTTCCAGTTCGTGAACCCAGTATCCTGGCTCCGCCTGGCGCGAGAGCAGCCACTGCTGTCCCCGCTTGATGGCTTCCTCCACCACCGCGCCTTGGTGAAGGGTCTGGCCTGATTCCTGGCGTCGAGGTGGAACAGGGGTCAGAAGACCGAGCAACCGATTCATGATGTCCCTTGGACTGCGTCTAGTTGATTCGGCCGTCTAATGGCATATGGGAAGGACTCTTGGGGGCGCATTAAGGCGTGAGTATATCGCAAACAGGCCGCTGAGTGTCAAGCGTCTAAACCATGAAACACGTTTGATATTCATGGGGTTTCACGCTTGGATGCAGGAGGCTGTCAGGCCGGAGCCAGCAGCCTGTTCAAGCGGACGGAGACCAGGGAGGAGACACCGGCTTCTTCCATGGTGACGCCGTAGAGCGCGTCCGCCATTTCCATCGTCGGCTTGCTGTGGGTCATGATGATGAACTGTGTCCGGGCGGACAGTTCCCGCAACACTCTGGCAAACCGGAGGGTGTTCTCCTCATCCAGCGGCGCATCGATCTCGTCCAGGACACAGAACGGCGTCGGCCTGATCAGAAAACTGGCGAAAATGAGCGCCATCGCCGTCAGCGCGCGCTCCCCACCCGACAGCATCGAAATGTTTTTGAGCCGCTTCCCTGGAGGCTGGGCCACGATGTCCACGCCCGGTTCAGTCGCCTCTTCATCCTCGACCAGGACCAGCTCGGCGTGCCCACCGTCGAAGAACGTCCGGAACGTCTCGTTGAATTTGGTTTGCAGGTCCTGGAACGTCTCCAGAAAGAGCTGCTTCGTGGTGCGGTTGATGCGCGCAATGATCGCCTTCAGTGAAGCGATGGATTGGGCGAGATCCTCTTCCTGCGTGGTCAGGAACCGCAGCCGCTCCTCCATCTCCCGGTGCTCGTCGATGGCCATCACATTGACCGGACCCAGTTCCTGCAACCGCCCGCGCTTCTGGGCCAGGGCCTCCCGGACGCCCTCAATGTCGGCACCGTCGCCCTCTCCAAGTTCAGCCAGCGCCCCGTCGAAACTGACCGCATACGTGCCGGTGAGTTGCGCGTCGAAACCCTCCAGTCGGGTCTGGGCGACCAGGCGCCGCTGGCGAAAATCCTCCTGTTGCCGGTTGAGTTCACCGAGGGCATGCCGGAGCCTGTTCAAATCCGCTTCCTGCGCCCGAACCTTGGCAACCCTGCCGGTCTGAAGCTCCTGCGCCTCGTTCAGCCGACGGCCGGCTTCCATCTTCGCCGCCTCGATGGCCGGCACGCTTTCTGCAATTTGCCGCCGTTCGGTCTCCGCTGCCATGCCCGCGGCCTTCAGCCTCCGCGCCTCGGTATCCAATTCACCAATCCGGACTTCACGGAGAGCCGACGCGGCCTCGACCCTTGCCAGTTCAGAGCGCGCCTGTTCCAGGCGATCCTGAAGCGCCGCGGCTTCCGTCCGCACTCCCATCAACGCCGCCTGCCGGCGCTCGACGTCCGCCTGCGAGACGGCAACGACTTCCTGGCAGATCGGCACGGATTGCTCCGCCTCGGCCCGCTCCCTCTCGCATCGGAGAAGGTCCTCTCGCGCCGACTGCTCGGCGCCGGGCAAACCGGCAAGTTCGGCTTCGGCGGCGGCACGCTCCGCCAGAAAAGATTCGGTTGTCTGGTTCCACCGCCCGAGGTCATGCTCTTCCCGCTGCTCATCCTTGCGCTCACCGACGAGCCCCATCTCGAGATTGCGGATCTCACTTTCCAACGATTCCAGGCGAGCCGCCTCGGAGGTCAATGTGCCTTCCAACCCCGTCCGTTTGCCCTGCTCATCCCTGAGCTCCGCGCCCAGTTCCGCCATCCGTACAGCCACGGCCTGCAATTCGCGTTCGCGGCCCATGGCTCCGGCGACCATCCCGACCAGACTGCCGCTGACGATCCCGTCCGGCGCGACAATCTCGCCGGCCAGCGTCACCAAAAGCGCCTGCCTGTCCGCCGTCATCTGCTGCCACAGACCCGCCGCCTGCTCCAGCGTCTCCACAATCACCACACCGGCAAGCAGATGAGCCACGAGTTCTTCATAGCCCTGGCGCGGCGTCACCAACGCATGCGCAGAACCGACGACACCGGCCCCATCCAGTGTCGCGGTCACATGGGAACCGAAGATCCGCGGGTGTCTGGGAATGAAGGTCCCGCCGCTTGTGCCCTTCGAGGCGAGCGCACGGAGCACACCGACGGCTTCCGAAGGTCCTTCGACGAGCCGCCCCATCAGCCTGTGGCCCAAGGCTGCCTCCACGGCGCGCTCCAAATGGGACGGAACCGAGAGCACCTGGGCCACGGTGTCTTTGAGCAGCGTTGCGTCGTCCGAGTCCTGCGCAGCCGTATCACAGGTCACCGACTGGAGGACCTTCTGCCGGGCCTCCGCGACCGCCTTCTCTTCCTGCAACCGGGCCACACGTTGACCGGCTTCCGCCAGCTGGTTTTTGAGGCAGGCGACCGCATCGGCCAGATCGGTGCGCGTGCCACGCGCCGTCACAAGGTTTGTCTCGAGGCGACGGCGGCGCTCGGTGCATGCCGCCAGCAATGTTCCGGTGGACTCACCAGCCGCAACGGCCTGCAGTCGCTCCTGCTCCACGCCCTCGATCCGACGGCGAAGCTCCGCAGCGCGAGCTTCATTGGCGGCAAGCCGGTTCGTTGCGGCGGCGGCGGCCATCATTCGTTCCATGACAAACGCCCGCGCGGCGTCAAGCGCGGCCTGATTTCCTCGATGGCGCCGAAGGGCCTCCGCCAGCCCCGCCTCGGATTCCGCGACAGCAACCGACCGCACGGAGAGTTCCCGGGTCAACTGTTCAATGCGTGACCGCAGCCTGGCAAGAAGGTCTTCCGCTTCCTTCTGTTCCTCGCGAACGTGCTCGATGTCGGCCTGCACGAGCGCCCGTTGCTCGCCAAGGTGGACCGACCGCTCGGCCAGCAAGGTGATGTCCGCGCCGGCCTGAGCGAGGCGTTTTTCCGATTGCGCAACCTCGTCGCGCAGCGCCATCAGCACGGTGTCACCTTCCGTGACCTCGAGATACAGCGCTTCTAACTCCGCCGAAAGGCGGGCAACGGCTGCCGCCTCGGCGCTCTCACGAAGCGTCAAATCACCCAGCGCTCGGTCGGATTCTTCGCGCTCATGCAGGAGTTCGCGATAGTCGTTGATGAGAACAGTCAGCTCCAGGCGGCGGACCTCCTGACGCAGCTTCTGATACTGCTCGGCGGCGCGGGCCTGACGCTCCAGGCTGCCCAGTTGGCGTTTGATCTCATTGACGATATCACGCACACGCAGCAGATTCTGGCTGGTGGACTCCAGCTTGCGCAGGGCCTCGGCCTTTTGCTTCTTGTAACGGACGATACCGGCCGTTTCTTCGATGAGCTCGCGACGCTCGATGGGCGTGGCCTTCAGCACGCGATCAATCCGCCCCTGCTCAATGACCGTATGGCCCTTGCTGCCGGCACGGGTGTCCAACAGCAGCGCCCGCAGATCCTTCAATCGGCAAGGGGTCTTGTTGATGGAATACTCGCTCACGCCGTCGCGGAACAAACGCCTGGTGACCATCACCTCCTCGCACTCGCCAAGCGCGTGCGGGAGCGCGGCAGTTTCACCGTCACCGTTGCCGTTCCCATTGCCATTGCCGTTCGCCGGCTTGCTGTCAACGTTGCCCAGAATCAGTGAGACTTCCACCATGCCCAACGGCTGCCGGGACTCGGTGCCGTTGAAAATGACGTCTTCCATCCGTTCGCTGCGCAAGGTCTTGGTGCTCTGTTCCCCCAACACCCAGAGGACCGCATCAAGAATGTTGCTTTTCCCGGTTCCGTTCGGTCCGACCACTGCCGTGATACCCTGCTGAAAGGTCAACCGCGCGTCGACAAAAGACTTAAACCCACGCAATTCTAAATGCTTAAGATACATGTGCCCCCTTCTTATTGAGGTAAGCGCCGAAGAGGCGTTACCCTAGACTGGAAAAATACCATATCTTGTGGGCGATTGCAAATAAAAACACATCCTAATGGGCTCTAGGCGGCTAGAACACGATCGTGTACTGGAGCCGGAAACGATTCTCGCTCAACAAGATGGCTCCCCCGGCATCGGCCGCGCTGAGCCGGGTCGTGATCACCCCGTAGTCGAGCTGCACCTTGTGTTCGTGACCATTAAGATACCAGTTCAGTCCGCCAAGGCCTGACGTCATGAGGTCCTGCGCGGCGCGAGTATCAGGATCCATCGCGCTCCACCGCCCCACCACTTCCAGCGTCCCCGGCACGACAAAGTATCCTCCCTGGACATAGTAACCCGTCGCGTTCCCGATACGCTTGGAATGGTCGTGGGTGTCCACGTTTCGGACGAAGCCCTCGGCCTGGAGGGAAAAGCCTCGGTACTTCAAAATGAAGTCGAGGCCCCCCGTCCCGATGTCCACCACACCTTGGTTGAGCAGCCGCCCATTGCCCAATGATGCGATCGCAATGGAGACCTGGTTGTTGCTGCCGACGCCGGTCGTGTTCGTCTGCAGACCTTCGTTGTACCCATAGCTCGCACCAACGGCCAGTTGGGGGGCCTGGGAATAAGCCAGGTCTCCTTCGGGATATCCGGGTTTTCCGAGAATGTCCGCCGTGATCCGGCCGACATACATCAATTCATTGGCGTTGCCCGGCGTGCTCAGGCCGAGCTTGTTCAGATTGATGCCGACGCCGTTGAACACCCCGAAGGCGTAATTGATGGGATACTTCTCCTGGTCGCTGAAAATCGTGACGCCCTGATCCCGCCGGTCAATCACATTCGGAACGAACGCCTCGGCGACGAAGCCCCGATCCACGAATTGCAAGAGCGCCGAGGAGAAGAACTCTTGTCGCCCGAAATGCGTTCGATACTGCCCGATACGGAGATTGGCCCAAGGGATTTGCTTCAAGGTCAGATAGGCATCGTAGAGCTGCGTCGTGGAACGCGAGCCGCCCAATTGCGTGGTGGAGTCGGCGGTGTCGTTCCGGAACTGTACGAAGTAGTTCATGTCCGGGCTGAAGGCAAACCCTTCGAACACCAGCCGGGTACGATGCACACCGAAGAAGGCCAGATCTTCGGCATGTTTCGTGGCCGAGATCACGCCGGCCGAGGAGACACCGGGATAGTTCTTTGCATCCCCGACCTGGTTATACCCCGAGCTGAAGCGGCTGTCCGTGAACCGCGCCTGGACGCGCAGGCGGATCTTGAGACGAAACTTGTCCTTGAACTGCGTATAGAGCCCCCGGTCGTAGCCGAACTGGATCCCCTTCCCAAGGTCAACCGTGTTGTCACCATCGGCATCCTGGGCTGGGGGAGTTGCCTTGGCCGGAGCCCCCGGTTCTGCTTGGGCCTGAGCTGCCGCCTCCGCCTTGGAGGGAGGCGCTTCCGCAACCTGCCCGGTTTCCCGCAGCGCCTGGTCGTATTCCTCCTGCGTGATGATTCCTTTTTTCAGTAGCAGCCTGAGCGCAGGATCGGTCGCGTCCGCCGGCCCGGCCGCGAGCAACAAAACAACGGCGACCGCGATGAGGGTGTGTATCCATGGTCTGCGCATTACATTGTATCCTTTCTTTGCTTACTTAGTAAACTTTAATCCGACAAAAAAACTCGTTAGGTCGCACCCGGCTGCCTCGCCTTGAAAAAGACGTACAACAGATAGGCGTCCAGCAGAATCGCAACAACCATGACGCTGTACGCCAAGGGGCTTCCCAGCAACTTCAAATCGATCAGCACGCGGGAGAGGCCGAAGCCGACGACCCAGACGTCAAAGCTCATGCAGACCCGACGGAACGTCTCGGCATCAAGCCGCCGGATAAAGTAGGTGCCGACCGGAATTCCTACGAGGACGCTCGGCACAATGAGCTGGAAGATTCCCTGGCTTTCCCCGGAAAACAGACCGAGTTGATAATACGCAATGGCGGTGAGGCTCGACTCGGCCACGCGGATCAGCCCCAAGGCAGCCCGGAACTCTTTCTTGACGAGGCCTTGATTGTTGAACAGAACGGCCAGCGGCGGCCCGGAGACGGTGGTGACAGAGTAGAGAAATCCGATCCCCGCTCCGAAAGGGAGTCCGATGAGCCTTTCCGACCGAATCGGCCTCCGAATGCCGGCCGCCTGGACCAGGATGAGCGGAAGAATCAAGGTATAGGTGAAAAATTTTATCCAGCCGGGATGAACCGAGGCAAGAAGGTAGCTGCCGACCAGAATGCCGGGCAATAGCCCGATGAGAATGGGATAGATTCTCTTCCATACAGCCGAGATACTGTCCCGATTCATGAAGAGCACAAAAATGTTGATGAAGACTTCGATCAGGACCAGCGCGGGATTCAGGATGCGATTGGTATAGAACAGCAGGGCGACCGGCACCGTGAGCGAGGAAAACCCATACCCCAGAGCTCCGTTCACGAAAGCCGCAAAGAGAGTAATCCCTACGAGCACGATCACGCTGATGTCGAATTCGGGCATGGTTTATCTCTGGCGCCGGCGAACACTTCTGGTGCCTGAAATGAAATCCTCCAGACTGTAGTTGTCCAGAATATCGGCGATGGCGTTCCGCACCCCGCCCATCACATCCTGCAGCGGGCAGTAGGCTTTCCTCGCATAGGGGCAATCATGGCACTTCTTATAGGCGGTCTTGCTGACGCAGCCGATCGGTGCCAGCGGGCCGTCCAAGATACGGATGACCTGCCCCAGCGTGACCTTGGACGGCGGCTTGATCAGCGCATATCCGCCAGCCGCGCCCCGGGTGCTGGCCAAAAGACCGGCGTGCTTCAAGGCCAGCAGGATTTGCTCCAGAAACACGATCGGAATGTGCTGCCGCTCGGCGATCTGATGCCGGGGAATCGGATCCTTCCCGTATCCCTCGGTCAACTCGATCAGTGCCCGCAGGCCGTATTCGCTCTTTTTTGAGAATTTCATGCGCCGCCAATCCTAATGTTTATAGACTACGTCAACATAGTATACATGCAGGACGCGCAAGTCAAGAAATTTCTTGCTTCGGGGGAAGCGTGACATCATCCCCGTGCATTCGCTATAATGCGTTTCCCTTGGACAAACCACGGACGGAATATGGAACTGGTATTTCTCAGACACGGAGCGGCCGCGGACCGGGAAGACTGGAAGGGCGACGATGCGGACCGCCCGCTGACGGCGGACGGCGCCGACCGGACCAAGGAAGTGGCGCGGGGCCTGAAGGCACTCAAGGTGAAGCCGGATGTGATTCTTTCCAGCCCCCTGCTGAGGGCGCGCGAGACGGCCGAGATCGCCAAGAAGGGACTGCTTACCGACGCGAAGGTCGAGATTGCCGAGGAACTCGCGCCCGCCGCCTCACCGGACCGGTTGATTGCCCGGCTCGGCGACCTGGCGGACAAGCCGGTGATACTCTGCGTCGGCCACGAACCTCACATCAGTACGACCATTTCGACGATGGTCTCCGGCAAGACAGCCGCTTCCTTCGACGTGAAGAAGGCCGGCGCCTGCTGCATCCGGTTCACAGGCATCCCCAAAGCCGGGGCCGGCACCCTGTTGTGGCTCCTGCCACCCAAGTTCCTCCGCGTCATCGCGGGCCAGTAGCACAGGCCTCCAGCAACCCCGGCTTGCGGACGGCAGCACGGACAAGCTTTCGGTATCGCCGATACTCCTTCTGCATCTCCCCACAGCAGGCCAGCTTCATCTTTCTGGCCAGGCGGCGGAACTGGTCGCGGTCGCAGTAATCCCCCAAGGTCCGCTGAAACCGCTTGAGCGCAGCAACTGAGGGGCGACTCCCCCAGGACGTCTCGAGGATGATTTCTTCCTGATAGCGAAGAGACTTGACCAGCAGGCGCAGGCGATGGAGCTCTTTCCGTTTGGCCTCGGCCGACAATCCCCCCAAGGCGGCGTTCAGACGATCGGCGTGCTCCCGGCCGAGCGACTCGAGTCGCATCGCCAGAACGTCGTCTGGCCTGCGCATCCTGGCGAGCGACGTCCTCTCCAGCAACGTCCGGATCGCCTCTACATGCCCGGCATGGGCCACGTTCGTCTCTTCTGCACGCAACGCCCAAGCTACGCGTCGCACATCTTCGGCATCGCGGCGTCGGCGACGGAGATACCGGTGGAAGACATCCAGGGTACGAAGCCGGCTCAGCCACGTGACGCCCTTCGTAAGAGAGGACACGGCCTGGGGGCGTTGCATGAGTTCCGCGTACGCCTGCAGCCTCCGCAAGTGGGTGCGCAGCCGGTGCACGGTCTCGGGCGGAAAAGGGGGCTTCTTGAGCGCGCGGGCAAAACCAACCGCATGACCGTAATAGAGAGCCGCGCGTTTCTCGATCGCCTCCACGATGTCCGGTTTGAGCGCCGTCAGCGGAGAGCCTGGAACGCCACGGTCACCCCGTACGCAACCAGCCCCGCGCCGGGAAGCGTGAACAGCCAGGCATAGACGATCCGCATCGTGACGCCCCACCGCACCGCCGAGAGGCGCCTGGCGGATCCGACACCCATGATGGAGGCGGTAATGGTGTGCGTCGTGCTGACGGGCATGCCGAAATGCGCCGTCCCGAGCAGGATCAGCGCCGCGCTGGTCTCGGCGGCGAAACCGTGCACCGGCTCCAGCTTCACAATGCGCATCCCCAGGGTACGGATGATACGCCACCCGCCCGCCAACGTCCCCAATCCCATCGCCACCGCGCAGGCGAGAATCACCCAGGTGGGGACCTCCACGGTGGTGATGGCGCCCGCCGAGACCAGCGCGAGCGTGATGATCCCCATCGCCTTCTGCGCATCGTTGGCCCCATGGCTGAACGCCATGAAGCCCGATGAGATCAACTGCAATCGTCGAAACCCACGGTTGGCAGTCCCGCGCGGAACCCGGAACATCGCCCGGTAGGTGACCAGAATAATCAGATAGCCCAGCACAAACCCCACGAGTGGGGAAAACAGCATCGCTTCCAGCACCTTCTGCAGGCCCGACAGCTTCACTGCCGACATCCCGCTCTGCGCCAGCGCGCCGCCGATGATCCCGCCGATCAGGGCATGGGACGAGCTGGTGGGAAGCCCCAGGATCAACGTGAAGAGGTTCCACGAAATCGCGCCGATGAGAGCGGCGATCACGGTCGTCTGCGCAATTACCGAAGCATCAACGATCCCGCCGCCGATCATCTTCGCTACGGCGGTGGACATGAACGCGCCGGCGATGTTGAGCACGGCGGCCATGAGGACGGCCCGCCCGGGGCTGAGCACATGCGTGGAGACGACGGTGGCAATGGCATTGGCGCTGTCGTGCCAGCCGTTCGAGAAATCGAAGGCCAGGGCCAGCACCACCACGAGGATGAGCAGAACGGTGGGATCAAACATGGTCAGGCGAGAAAACCTATACGGGCACGATTGAGAGACAACGGGAGAAAAAGCGCCGAGTCAGACATGCTTCAGGAGAATGCGCTCGAGGATGTTGGACACATCCTCGCACCGGTCGGTGCCCTCCTCAAGACTTTCATAGATTTCTTTCCATTTGATGACGACCAGCGGATCCTTCTCGCTCTCGAACAACCGGGCGATGGCGTCTCTGGTGATCCGGTCCGCATCGTTTTCGAGGCTGTTGACCGTGACGAAACATGCGTTCAGGTCAGTCCCCTTGCCCAATTGGGCGATGCCTTGACAGAGTTCCCCGGCGGACTCGTAAATGATACCGGCCAACTGGATGGATTCGTGCGTCGGTTTCGCGATCTTGTAGATGGCCAGCCGGTCGGTCACCGCCTCCACGCAGTCCAGCACGTCGTCGATGGCGCTCGCCAGGCCGTAAATGTCCTCGCGGTCGATCGGCGTAATAAAGGTCTGGTTCAGTTTCCTGATGATCGTGTGGGTGATGGCGTCGCCGGCCGACTCGATCCGCTTGATCTCACGAGCCTTCTTGTCGACATCGGTGTAGGACTCCAGCATCTCTTTCAAGCGGCGGCTGCCCAGGACCATGTTCTGGGCGGCCTCGTTGAACATCTCGAAAAAGGCGGGCTCGCGGGGAAATAGCGTGAACACAGACTACTCCTGGATGGGATTTAGATCAGCCGATTACAGGCAGGTTGAGCATAGCGGCTTTACCAGGATAAATCAACGCCGCCCTCTAGATCCCCCCCACCGCATAACGCAGGCGGGCTTCGGCGATCTTGGCTTCGAATTGCGTCTCCGCCAGCCGAGTTTCCGCCGTGGTGATTGCCACCTCGCTCTGCGTCACCTCCACGATCGAACTCAGTCCCAATTTGTACCGTTGGCTTGCAAGCGAAAGGGCTTCCCGCGCGATCAATACTTGTTGTTCCGCCACTTTAATCTGCTGGATCAGCGTCACCACATCGAGAAAACTATCCTTGACCTGCAACCGCACGTTCTGGGCAGCATTGAGGTAGACGGCCTGCGCCTCCCGCTGCTGGGAGGTGGCTTCGGCCACTTGGTTCTGGATCAGGAAGCCCGTAAAGATCGGGACCGAAACCACACCGCCCACTCCCCACCAACCGCCCTCCTGAAGGTTCGGACGGTTGGAAATGTGCTCCGTATCCCCCGCGCTCCCGACCACTTGAATGGTAGGAAAGTTCCGGGTGCCGGCGGCCTTGATGCGGTGCTCAGCCGTCCGTATCCGCTCCTTGAGCGACAGCAATTCGGGACGCCGATCCATCGCCTCCCCCACCAAGTCACCAAGGGTACGGGGAGGCTCCACCGTGACCGGTAGCTCTTCCAATGAATACGTAGCGGACCCCTCAACTCCCATCGCGTTGCCCAGATCAGCGAAGGCCGCCGTCAGGTCATTTCGAGCTCGGATCACGAGAAATTCAGCGTCGGATAACTGGACATGAACTAACCCGAGGTCGAGCTTTGATTTCAGTTGATTGCGATATAAAACATCAACTTGACGTTTAAGTGCTTCTCGCTCCCGAACCGTCTGTTCGGCGATCTCGACCAAGCGCTTTCGTTTCAGTACGGTGAAGTAGGCGCGCTCAACGCCTAACACCACCTGCGCTCGGCGCGTCAGGGTCTCCTTCTCGAACCTAGCCCTGTCGGACCGCTGAGCATCCACACGCGACGCGGTCTGGCCGAAGTCATACACCGTCTGACTCGCCGCGACGCCGATAGTCATGTCGCTCTGGTTGGGTGAAATCAAAGACCCCGACGGACGAAGGAACGCGTTGCTGCGGAGAGCGCCATTGCTTTGGATTGCAGCCCCTCCGACCTGAGGATAGTACGGCGCTTTGGCTTGATTGAATCGCGCCTCGGCTCCCTGAACGGCGAACTCGGCCGACTGCAACGCAGGATGGATCCTCAAGGCCGTCTGGATCGCTTCCTGGAGCGTCAGTTGTGGCGGTTCGGCCGGAGGGGCGGCCAGCTGCCCGCCCGCTGTTTCCACGAAGACCGCCAGAACGGCTGCGCTGAGGGCTCCGATCAGTCTTTGCCGCATATCGAGTTTCTCCTTTCAGCACCTCGGTCGTTACAAACATCACACGCCGGCGACATGGCCAGAATCACCATGGACGATCAGCACGGATTTCGTGGTATGGACCATGACTTTCCGCGAGACACTTCCCAGAAACCACCGCTTTAATCCATGCAGTCCTCTGGTCCCAGCGATGATCAAATCGACTCTCTCCTTCTCTGCAAGAGCCAGGATCACCGCCGCCGGATCGCCCTCCGCGACCCGAGGTTCGACCGCGAACCCTCGCGGCGACAGACGATCCGCCACTGCTCGAAGGTACGTCGCGGCCGACGCATGCCCGTGATCCCGCACCGACTCAGGGAGTAAATCAGCGAGCGGAGGCGCCGGGCAGACCGTCAAGGCGATTACCGGACACGGAGGAAAGAGCGCCTGCTCGATCAGAAACCGGATGGCGCGTTCAGCCCCCTCAGATCGATCCACAGCCAGGAGAATCTTCCTGATCGCCGGCAATTCATTCTTGACGACCAAAACAGGGCATTTTGCTTCATGCACCACGCGATAGCTGACACTTCCCAGCAAAAGCGATTGGATTTCGCTCAATCCCCGTGAACCGAGCACGATGAGATCGGCCCGGGTCGAGGCCGCCGTCTCAAGAATCAAGTCGGCCGTCCGCCCTTCCCGCACCGAAACGCAAACATTCCGGAAGATCGGCGCCAGTATAGTCTGCAATCTTGGGAGGAAGCGGTCCGCTTCTTCCTGCAACGCCATGCGGAGCTTCCGATGATATTCCTCGATCAGCGCAGCCGAGAGATGCGGGTGCGGATTGGCTTCGAGATCAATGACGTGGAGTATCTCGATTTCAACTCCGGGGAGGCACTCGCGGAGCGCCCCTGCAGCCTGTTCGGCATGGAGGGACCTATCGGCGGCCAGCAGGACCTTCACAGAGTTAGTACTTCTGCCTGCTCGGCTGTCCGGAAGGAAGGCTGTACGGAGACGCCTTGACCGGCATTCCGTCGGACAACTGGCTCTTGCCTACCACGACGACGTCCTCGCCTCCAGTCAATCCCGACGCAATCTCGATCCAGGAGCCGTCGTCAATGCCGGTCTTGACGTGGACCTTGCGCGCCACGCCCTGCTCAACCACAAAGACCGACTTGGACGAATTATCTGAGACTAAAGCGGCAGGAGGAACAACCAACGCGTCCCTGTGCCGTCTGAGAGAAAGAACCACTTCCACATACATTCCGGGAATCAAGGCGTAACCGGGGTTACGAATGTCAATCTCGACCAGCATGGTGCGGGTACTGGGATCAAGAGACATCGTGGAACGAGTGACGGCGGCCTCGATCCTTTTCTCCTCAGGGGCTTTGAGAACAATGGTGGCCGGAGTCCCTCTTTGAACGAAAGACGCATCCTCTTGCGGCACGTTGATGTAGAACCGCAGCGTCGAGATATCCATGATCGTGAACAACGGGACGGCCTGGGTCGCGGAAGTTGTTGCAAGCTGAATCATCGCGCCGGGATCCGCAAACCGGGCCGTCAGGATCCCATCGTATGGAGCACGGACCTTAGTGTAGTCCAGCCACGTCTGTCGCTGCTCCAGAAGATGCTGCGCGGCCTTTGCCGTCGCCTCGGCCACATCCACATCCTGCTTGGCGATGACATCGGGCGCCTCCTTCCAAACCTGCGCCAGCCGTTCGTACGTCACCTTCTTAATGGTGTAGTCCGCCAACGACTGCGCGTATTGTTGCTCGATTTCAGGCGCGTCAAGCACAGCCAGGACCTGTCCCTGTCTGACCCGGTCCCCTTTATCAAAGTGGATGGACTTCAGATAACCGGAAACCTTGGCGTAGATCGTCGTTTGGTGCAGAGGCGAGACAGTGGCCGGGACCCGTAGCGTTGTGGCGACGTCGCGCCGGGGGGGCTTGGCGACTTGCACCTCCGGGACATTTGTCGTGTCTTTGACCACCGTAGTCGGCTTGCCGGATGGGGAGGACGATTTCTGCTCGACCTGTTGGGTGCCGGATTCCAAAACCCAAAGCCCCGCCCCCAATAGAACCGCCAGGCCACTGCCAAGGAAAACCAGTTTCATCTTTTTCCCTTTCGACCGCCCGGAAGAAATACCGGGACCGGGTGGCGAGAAACGCACTTCAGGCGACATGGCCGGAACTCCGTTCCTGCCTGCGAGCAGCCATACTGTGCAGGATCGGCACAAAGAGAAGGGTCATGACACTGGAAACCATCACCCCACCGATCACGGCCCGGGCCAGGGGAACGTTGGCTTCCGCCCCTTCGCCGAATCCCAACGCCATGGGCAGCAAACCCAGGCTCGTCGCCAGCGCCGTCATCAGGACCGGCCGAATCCGCAATCGGCCTGCCTGAACGATCGCCTCGAGGACCGGCATGCCTTCCCGTATGAGGCCATTGGCAAAGTCCACCACCAGGATGCTGTTCGACACGACGATGCCGATCATCATCAGAGAGCCGATGAGTGATTCCAGATTGACCGAGGTATTGGTGAGCAACAGCATCCAGACGACGCCGATGAAACCAAGCGGCACAGCCATCAGAATGACAAGCGGGTCGAGATACGATCGGAACAGCCCCACCATGACGAGATACACCAGAACGGCGGCCAGCGGCAGCGTCACCGCGAAGCCTTTGATGGTCGCCCGCATGCTGTCGAGCTCTCCTCTCAGCGTCATCGTCACGTCCTTGGGCAACGTCAAGCCGGCGAGCTTTTCCTCGACCCGTCCGGCCACAGCTCCGAGGTCGTTGCCGGCGACGCCGAACATCACATCCATCGTCCGCTGCAAGTCGTGGTGATCAATCGTCTCCGGACCGGTCTTCCGCTCCACCGTCACCACGTCCTTCAGCAGAACAGGAATCCGGCGACTATCCCCGGAGAAATGGCCCCCGGAAGGCAACGTCGGCATCCCAGTAAAGGGCGTGTTCTGCAACGAGAGCGTCGATCCTCCCAGTCGGCCGGACCCGACCACCGTGATGGGTAGATCGGTAATACGCCCCCCCATCAGCGGCGTCAGAAGGAAATCCTCGAAGCGCGTCAGGTTCTGCTCGGCGTATTGCGCCACCACGAAATAGGCGTTGTTCGACTTGGGGTCGATCCAGTACCCGGGGTCGCCGCTGATATTGGAGCTCAACCCCGTGACGACCTCCGACAGAATCTGTTGCTCCGTAAGGCCCAACAAGCCCGCCCGGATATGGTCAACGTTCAAGTGAATCTCCGGATAATCCATGCCCTGCCGGACCCGCACATCGAGAGTGCCGGGAACGGCAGCCACAACGTCCCGTATTTTTCCGGCCGCCTCGTTCAAGTCGGCGAGCTTCGGCCCGCTGACCTTGATATCGACCGGCGCGGGAAGGCCGGCATTGATCACGTCGCTGACGACGCCGCCCGTCTGGAACGAAAACTTCAGCCCGGGCACATCGCGACGGAGATCGGCGCGGATCAGATCAATGTAGTCATCCGTCCGCCCTGTGTGTCCCTTCACAAGACTGACGAGCACGAACGCTTGGTGCGGGCCGGTGACCGGAGTATAGAGCACCATCCACCCCTGGGGTAGCCCGATGTTGGACACAACCTGATCGAGTTCATGCCGGGGAATGACCTTGCGGATCACGTCTTCAACCATCCCCATGATGGCTTCCGTCTTCTCCAATCGCGTCCCTTCCGGCGCCGCGACATGCAGGATGAATTCGCCGGCGTCCACTTTGGGGAAGAACTCCGTGGCCAGCCTGGGCGCCTGGGCCATCGACACGACAAATACGCCTGCGACGACTGCGATGACGATCGCCTTATGAGCCAGTCCCCAACGCAGGAACGCCACATAGCGATCCACCAGGCGCTCGAACGGATTGAACTGTCGCCATGCGGCGGCCACCGTCCCCAACATGGAGGAAGGCGCCTCGGCTTCAGAATGGGAATGGGCATGCTCGTCTATCCGATGAAAGGTTGCAAGGGAGACCGGCGCGACCGTGAGCGAGGCGAGATACGACGCGCTCATGGCATAGGCCACCGCCAGCGCCAACGGCACGAACAGGAACTTGATCGTTCCCGTGAAAAACACGATCGGCAGGTACACGATCAGAATGCTCGCCGTAATGACCAGCAAGGGAAGCGCGACTTCACTGGCCCCATCCGCCGCGGCCTCCGCAGCCGACTTGCCCATCTCCAGGTGCCGATGAATGTTCTCCAGCACGACGATGGAGTTGTCCACCAAGGTCCCGACCGCCAGGGCAATCCCGCCCAACGTCATGATGTTGATCGTGTGGCCGGTAAAGTACAGCAAGACCAACGCCGAGGCGATCGAAAGCGGGAGCGCCAGGGCGATGATGAGCATGGACCGGACGCTGCCGAGAAACAGCAGGATCATCAGGCAGGCCAGCCCTCCGCCCAACAGCATTTCATGCTGAACGGTCGAGAGCGCCTGCCTGATATAGAGGGATTGGTCGAAGATCAGCTTGAGCTCCAGGCCGGCCGGAATGCCTTTCAGCTTGGGCAGGGCATCCCGGACCCCGTCAATGACCGCAAGCGTGTTCGCCCCTGCCTGCTTCAAGATCGGCACGTACACCGACCGGTGCCCGTTGACCCGAACGACGTTCACCTGCACCGCCGTCGAGTCAGCCGCCGTGCCCACATCCTTGAGGTACATCGGCACCCCGTTGATCACCTTCACCGGGAAGTCGTTCATTTCCCTGACAAGCGAGACGATGCTGTTGCTGTAGACGTTGTAGTCAAAGTCCCCGATCTTGACGTTGCCGGCCGGGACCAGGAGATTCTCTGCATTGACCGCCTTGATGATGTCGTTTGCGCTCAACCCGCGGGCTAGCATCTTTTCGCGATCCAGAAACACCGTGATCTGCCGCACCGCCCCGCCGAACGTCGGCGGAAGGGAGACGCCCTGGACCGTGCCCAACTGCGGGCGAACCGAGTAATAGGCGATGTCACGGACCTCCTTCTCGCTCAGGCTGTTGCTGGACAACGTCAGGTTGGCGATCGGCAGGTTGGTCGCTCCGAACTTGATGATCGTCGGCGGAAACATCCCCTTCGGCATGAAGCGCAATGCGGAGTAGGTCAGGCTGGTGATCTCGGCCAATCCCGCATCCACGTTGTAGTTCGAATGAAAATAGATCTTGATCAAACTCACGCCCGGCAGCGAGCGCGATTCGATGTGCTCGACGTAGCTCGCCTGCAGGTAAAGCTGCTCGAGCCGCAGCGTGATTGCCCCTTCCATCTCGGAGGGGCCCATCCCCTTATAGAAGGTCGCCACCGCCACCACCGGCACGTTGATCTCCGGGAAGATGTCCCGCACCATCTTCTGGTAGGACACGACGCCCAGCAGCACGACGATCAGGCTGAGCGCGACGACGGCATAGGGATTCTTTAGCGAGGCGCGAACCATAGTCTTGAGCAATCATACGTGAAGCACAAAGGAGGGTCAAACCACGGCTACGGCCACGCGCAGGTTTAACCGAAATGTTACATGACGCTGAATCGGGCGAAATAGCTGTCGGATACGGTATGCGCCATACAGTCACGGAATCATGAGGGACACGTGGAAAAGGTTCTGGTCATCGAGGATGATCGCCACATCGCGGAGATACTGGGGATGGCGCTGGCCACGCAGCACTTCACGCCGATCGTGGCCAGCGACGGCGGCATGGGCCTCAGCGAAGCACGCCGGCTGCTTCCTTCCTTGATCCTGCTTGACCTGATGCTCCCAATCATGGACGGGCGGGAAGTGTGCCGACTGCTTCGGGCCGACGAGAAGACACGCCACATCCCCATCATCATAGTCACCGCAAAGGGCGAGGAAGAGGACCGGGTGGCCGGCCTGGAACTCGGAGCGGACGATTACGTGGTCAAGCCGTTCAGCACGCGAGAACTGGTGGCGCGCATTCGTTCTGTGTTCCGACGGAGGGCTGGTCAAGCGTCGGCCGCCGGCCTGGTGCGAGTGGGTGAATTGGAGATCGACGTGGACCGGCATGTCATCACCATCGCAAACCGATCCGTCAACCTGACCATAATGGAGTTCACCATTTTGCAACGCCTGGCCCAAGATCCTGGACGGGTCTTCACGCGCGACCAACTCCTCACCCTTCTGTGGGGCGAAGATTGTTTCGTGCAGGAACATAGTCTGGACGTCCACATCCACGCGATCCGCAAAAAAATCGAAGCCGATCCCGGCCATCCTCTCTATATCCAGACGGTGCACGGGGTTGGATACAAGCTCAAAGAGCCAGGCCACCAGAGGAGCGATTAAGCAGATGGCACGGACTCTTCCTCGGATGCTCTCAGAAGTACAGTCAAAGGTGAGTCCATTGTTTGCGGCCATTGAAGGCGATCGCACGAACTTTTGGATCAAAGGGATCAAGTTTGTCCTGAGCCTGCTCATCCTCACGATCCTGGCCGCCCTCACGGGTGGGGTCGTCAAGACCTTCCTGGACCTTCGCCTGCTTTTCGACAACCCGGTGGAAGTGGCCCTCCGCCACATCATCGTGGACACGCTCATCCTCCTCGCCGTCGTCGAAGTCTTCAAGACCACGCTCACCTACTTTACCGAAGGACGGGTCAAGGTCACGTTCATCGTGGATACCATTCTGGTGGTCATGCTGACCGAGGTCATCTCACAGTGGTTCAAAGGCGGGAACCTGACTCAACTGGCCGTGCTGGGAGGCATCCTGGTGACACTGTCGGTGATTCGAGTCCTGGCAGTGCGGTGTTCGCCTGCTCATGGAGACTCTATCCGCGAAGCCGCATGAAATCAGACAATGCCCTGAAGAAGGGAGGACATCATGACGCACGCGAACAGACCGAAGCATCTGGGTCCGATCGAGTCGGTCATTTCCCAGGAACTACAGCGTTCGGGCGCCTGCACATTCGAGGAGCTTGTCAAAGCCCTCCCCGACTATTCCTGGAGTCAGGTGTTCCTGGCCGTGGACCAACTCAGCCGAGACGGGCTGCTCCATTTGAAACGTCAGGGCCGATTCGATTATCTCATCTCGATACCGTCCCCAAATTTACCGGCTTGTAACGTGTCGTTGACATGAGTGTCTCACAAGTAGTGCAGGCTGATCGGTGTAGCGTAACTCCTGTGTGTCTCAGTGCCGCTCCCCCAGGGACTGTGCCCCCTGGGGGAGCACTGGGAGGCAGAGAAAGAAAGGAGGCGAGGTTTTATGAAGTGTCCGCATTACGTCGAGGAAGAAACCGCCGAGACGAACGCGCTGTGTCTAGGCGTCGTCGTGCCGTTCGAGCCGAGCAGGATCGACCGGATCGAGCATTGCACCACAGGCCGCCACCGGCACTGCCCGCTCTTCCGGAACGCCGGCAGCGACCTTTCGCTGGCGATACATCGGGAAGTGGCCCGGGCTATCGGATAAGCCGATAGCCCTCCCCTTCTGAGCTATTCCTCGTCCCTACGCCTCCTGACAGCCTTACAATCGCCACCACTCTTCAAAATGGTCGCTGACGTCTTCCTCCATCGACTCCCACAAAGAAGGAAACTCGTATGCGGTGCCGTGCCTTCTCACGCCGGCACGACGGGCGCCGCTTTGCCGTGATCGCACGCCGCCATTGTTTTTATCGTTCTGAGCGCCACGCGCCATAGCATGCCCCTAACAGCATTACCAAATGGACGAGAAACCCTCACGACTGTTTGAGGGATGCCGGACTTCGCAGTGGATGACCGATGCTACCGGAACACTGTTATGCAGCTATCACGGCAAGATTGTCTGTCCGTAACATTCCCGCCGAGCAACCCTCAGATTTACTCAAACTTGAGAAAACGTTGGCTTTAGGGAAACAGCGAATCGGTACATGGAGAGGAAAATCGCATGATCAATACGAGGCCCGACGGAGAAACGGGGCATCTTTGGCTTGGAATTCCCGACAAGGAGGAAACTATGCGGCAACGTTGGCGGCTACGGATTCGGTGACCGTAGAAGCGCAGTAGCCGTTACTGCCCGATCCTGAACTCCACGATGCTGAAGTAGCCGTCGTGGGCCGAATCGAGCAAGGCGACTGAGATTGGCTTGGGAGCACCCGTGTAAGTCTCGCGAAGCTCTCCCTGCGCCTTGCTCAACTGATCCACCACCCTGCCGGAGACCTTGCCGGCCATCCCGACCTTGACGAACTGAATCTCCCATGTGCCGAGATAGGTCGCTTCGCCTGCCTTGACTGTAAAGACGGCGGGAAGCCGACCTTCCCAGACGGCGGCGCCTTCGTCATAGATCAGCCCTGTTACGCGATACCGCCCCGCCGGCAGATTGACCACGAACGGCCCTTCATGCGTGAGCGCGGGGACGACAAAGCGCTCTCCGGAATCCTCCCGGGTCAGCCACCAGCCGAATTCCTTCCCGAAGGAATAGGCCATCTGATCGTAGCCGTCCCGTACGACCTGGATTCTGCCGAAAGCCAAGCCGCGCGTCGAGTTCTCAACCTGGGCAGTCCCGGGCGAGAGCGGCAGAACCGGCACCGCGCAGGCGGAAACGAGAACGCCCACCGAAACGGCGGCGAATGAAAGAATAGACTTCACTTTTTCCCTTTGGTCCCGCCGGATTTGCTTTTCATCCTATTGAGCTCCAGCACCTTGTCGGCAAGGAGTTGCTTGGTTTCGGCGAGATTCTGACGGAGTCTGGCGAGTTCTTCATTCACAGCCTGTGACTGGTCCTGGCGATCGCGCATGTCCTTGAGCTTCGACCGGAGTTCCTGATTGGAGTCGGTCAGTTCCTTCACCTGCCGTTGAAGGTCCTTCAGAACCGACGACTCGGATACGGCGGCATCCCGCGTTGGGGCCATGGCGGGAGGGGTTACCGGTCTGGCAGTGGACGGTGCCGGAACCGGAGCAGCAGCAGGCGGCTCTTTTGCCTGAACAGCAGCGCCTTGATCCTGGGGAGCCGCCAGGTATCGTCGGTAGTCGATCTGGATCATGGGCCTCGCCTTGCGAGCGGCCTTCTGTTCCTCGTCACTGACCGGGCGGACGAACGACTCCCGCGGGAACTCCAGCGTGAACAGCTTGGGCGCCGAAGAATCTTCCGGGTCCTGCCATCCGATCGTCGGGTGATCGTTCAGCCCGAAGCGGAGATAGGGCTCTCGTATGGCAACATGCCCCGATAGCGGCCCATTGCGGCGGCCCGGTTGGGCGCTCCAATAGGTGAAGCCAACCCGTTCGGATTGCGCGGCCTGCGCTAGCCCATCCGCCAGGAGGGGGGCCAGCACCGTGACCTCTTCATCCAGGAACACCGCATCCGCAGGCGCGGCGAGACTGAGGATTGTTCCCACGACTCCCTGTTCGCTGCGAATTTGTATCCCGCGAAGGATGGCCGCCACTTGCGCCGCCTTGATCGAAGCGGGATGGGAGTTTCCGGTTGACGTGAACGTTCCCCCGGCGGAAGGGTCTTTTTCGAGTTGGACGGTCGTACGGCCTTGCTGGTGGATGATCCGGCCGGATGATGAAAACAGGGCACAGCCCGCGAGCGCGCCCGCCAGCAAAAGAATAGCTCCTCTGGACATCTTCGATCTCATGTAACGAGGCGGATTATAGGCGATCCCGCAACTGCCGTCCACGATAACCATCCAGCTAAAACAGAATTAACGCGTCTGTAACAAAACGTTGACCCAGCAAGAACCCCGCCGAGGTAGCCTGCGACAACTTTCATCAAGGCTGTTTTCGTTGAACAGCAGGACAACAAGGAGGCACAGGACATGAGACACAAGCGATTGGCAAGCATCATCGGGATGGCGGCATTGGCCGTCGCCGTCCTTATCGGCCCCGCCCATGCGGGCCTTGCAGACATTCTCTACGAGAAAGGCCAGCTCACGAAGGAAGAGTGGTTGAAGGCCAAGGCCGACGAGGAAAAAGCGATGGCGCCGGTCGAGAAGGTATCGGAGTGGCAGAAAAAGGTCTCGAAGCTGCCGATCCTGTCGGACAAGTTCAACATCGGCTTGAACGTGTTGCAGGTGCAGTACCTCAACAACTCGGCCGACGGGTCGCCGGGCACCTCTGACAACCGTCTATTCATCAGGCGGGCAGAGTTGATCGTCTGGGGAAAAGTCAACGACTACCTCCCGCGCTGGCACATGCTGACCGACTTCGGGGCCCTGAGCAATATCGGCCGCAGTTCCGGCCTGAACTCCATCGCGGTTTCAGGCATCGCCGCAGACAATAACCAAATCCTTCGGGAAGCCTACATGGACATCGTCCCGGCGTTGAGCCTCCAGCCCTATTTAGACAAGATCCGAATCGGGCAGTACCGTATCCCGGTGGGCATCGAAGGTTCAACCTCCAGCGGTTTGATTGATTTCGTCAACCGCAATTACATCACTCAAGCCCCAGGAGCGGCGCTCGGCGGCGTGACGGGAGCGGCCGGGACTCTAACCAGTACCATCGATTTCATCCCGGAGCGCGACATCTACATTGACTTCAAGAGCAAGCCGTTCGAGCAATTGGAGCTGGACCTTGGAATCATGAACGGAAACGGGATCAACGGCCCCGGCACCTCATTGGACAACAATTCCCAGAAAGACTTTATGGGCCGCGCGCGGGTCAAGCCCCGCAAGGATATGTTCTTCAGCATGGGCACGATCCAGGGCGAGGGCACGAACCTGAACAGCCGGAACGGCGGGCGCGGCAAGGGCAACTACGACCGCTACATCGCGGACTTCCAGATCAAGCCGGAAATCATTCCCGGCTTGTGGCTCCAGGGCGAATACGCGTGGGGGCACGACGCGCCCCCGGCGGCGACCGCGGCGCTGGATTCCGTCACCACCGGGCGCGGCGAGTTCCGGAAAGCTTGGTATGTCTACGGCAAGTACCTCATCCAGAGCGGCTTTTTAAAGGACTGGGAGTTGCTGGCCCGCTACGAGCAATTCGATCCCAGCAGCAACGTTTCGCAGGACATTCTGCGGCGAACGACCATCGGTATTAACTACTACTTTGCCAACCTGCCGCCGAAGGTCCAGGCCAAGCTCATGCTCAACTACGAGTTCCGCAGTCAGGACGGCAACGGGCCGCTGACGAACAATACCAAAACCAACGAGTTTGGCAATGATGCGCTTCTGCTCCAGCTCCATGTGCGTTGGTTCTGATGGTTGCGCCTGCGGCTTCCGTAGCTGCGAGCTCGGGGTACCCGTTGCTCATAAATTGCAACGGGTCTATGAGCAGCGTTGTAATTAACGGTTTTGTAACACGACTGTAACAATCCGGTAACGACTGCCGGTTCACAATAGAGGTAGGAGGTTCCATGGATCATAGCGATAAGGAAAAGAAAGACAACATTCCTTGGCTCATCTGGGCTTTGCTGGTCATGGCCGTCGCCATCGGGGCGGCGCCTGCGCATGCCGACGAGGCCATCAAACTGGATCCCAATTTAAAAACGTACGCCAAGGTCAGCGGCGTGTCCGGCAACCTGAACAGCATCGGGTCCGACACGTTGAACAACCTCATGACCCTCTGGGCGGAAGGCTTCCGCAAGCAATACCCAAACGTGAAAATTCAGATCGAAGGGAAGGGCTCCAGCACGGCCCCGCCCGCCCTGATCGAAGGCACAGCGCAAATCGGCCCCATGTCACGGTCCATGAAAGGGACCGAGATTGATAAGTTCGAGAGCAAATACGGCTACAAGCCCACCGCCTTCCCTGTGTCCATCGACGCCCTGGCAGTCTACGTCCACAAGGACAACCCAATCAAGGGCATGACGATGGCCCAGGTGGACGCCGTGTTCTCCAAGAGCCGCCGGTTCGGGTACAAGGAAAACCTCCAACGGTGGGGGCAATTGGGCCTGGATGGACCATGGGCCACCATGCCGCTCAGCATCTACGGCCGGAATTCCGCCTCCGGCACCTATGGGTTCTTCAAGGAGCATGCGCTCAAAAACGGGGACTACAAGGACGAGGTAAAGGAGCAGCCGGGTTCCGCCTCGGTGGTCCAGGGTGTCACCGAAGATCGTGCCGGGATCGGCTACAGCGGCATCGGCTACATGACGTCAGGAGTCCGGGCCCTTCCGATCGCCGAAAAAGAGGGTGTGCCGTTCAAGGCCGCCTCTCAGCAAAACGCGGAGGACGGCTCCTATCCCATTTGGCGGCACTTGTATCTGTACGCCAACAAGGCCCCCAACAAGCCGTTGGATCCGCTCGTGAAGGAGTTTCTCAAGTTCGTCTATAGCAAGGAAGGCCAGCAGGTCGTGGTGAAGGACGGTTTCTTCCCATTATCAGCGACCACCCTGGAGAAGGAACTGAAGAAGCTTGAGTAATGTAGACAGTCGCAGAATACGCAAGCTGTTGGATCGCCTGGCCCAGGTTATCATCAGCCTGGGCGGGTATGCCGTCATTCTCAGCATTCTCGGGATTTTCGTATTCCTGATCATGGAAGTGGCTCCGCTCTTTTTTGCGCCGACCGGGCAGAACGCAGGACGATTCCTTGCCGGGCCGTTTCCACAGAGCCTTCCCCAGGCCACACTGGTCGGCGTGGACGAGCACCAGGAAGTGGCTTATCTGATCAAAGCCGGCCACGCGGGCTCAGCCGGCCCGATCGCCTTTTTCAGCCTGCCATCCGGGAAACCGCTTGTGGCAGAGCATTCGATCTCCCTGACCGGCGTGAATGTCACAGCCATCGCGCGAGCCTCCGGCAAGGGCGGCCGCTTCGGCCTGGGAACCGACGATGGCCGCGTGATTCCCCTGGCCGTTGAGCTCACTCCCAACTTTGACAAGGGCACTCGCGAGACCGTCCCCACCGTCGTTGCCAGACCGCCCATTCAGATTGACCCCACCAAGGACAAAATCGTACGCCTGGCCTACCAGCGGACGGACGCGGGAACGGCCGCAGCGGTCCTGACCAAATCAGGCCGACTCTGGTACTCCACCGTCCTTCCGCCCAGCGACTCCCAAGCCAAGCCCACCGTGAACTCCATCGAGCTGACCGACCGGATTTCGGGTCCGGTTACCGCGCTGGTACTGGACGGAAGGGGCGAAACTCTCTCGATTGGAACGGCCGGCGGGAACCTCTACCACTTCGATGTGCGAGAGGGCACCCAGCCTGTTTTGGTCGAGACCCTTTCTGTCGCTTCCGCCAACACCCCTGTCACCGCCCTGGCGTATTTGATCGGAGACCGCTCGCTGGTGATTGGAACTGACTCCGGCGAGGTGTCCGTGTGGATGCCCGTGCGGCTGTCGAAAGAAAGCAACGTGACCAGGCTCCAACTCATTCACAAGCTGGCCTCGCATCCGGCCGCCGTGACCGGCATCTCCCCGTCCCAACGGGACAAAGGCTTCATCACCGGAGACACGCAGGGCAATCTGTACGTCCACTACTCGACCTCCGAGCAAACCCTTCTGCGGTTTCCCGGCAACGGCGTCGCAATCAGCTCCCTCATGTTCGCCCCGAAAGCCAACGGCGCGGTCGCCGTGACCGAGTCAGGCCAGATCGCGACCTATACGATTCACAACCCGCACCCGGAGATCACCTTCGCCAGCCTGTTTCAGCCAGTGTGGTACGAGGGCTACGAACGGCCCGAGCACGTCTGGCAGTCATCAAGCGGCGCCGACGATTTCGAAGCCAAGTTCGGCCTGACCCCGCTTCTCTTCGGCACGCTCAAGGGCACGCTCTACGCGATGCTGCTGGCGGTTCCGATCGCCGTGCTGGCCGCGATCTATACCTCGATGTTCATGCACCCCGATCTGCGCGCCAAGATCAAGCCCACGATTGAAATCATGGCGGCCCTGCCGACCGTCGTGTTGGGGTTCCTGGCCGGCCTTTGGATGGCGCCCCTGCTGGAGCGCATTTTCCCGGCGGTCGTAGCCATGTTTGCGGTCATCCCCATCAGCGTGGTTCTGGCCGCCCTTCTCTGGCAAGTCGTCCCCTTCACTGTCCGCAATCGGATCCGGCCCGGCTTCGAGGCTCTCCTGCTGATGCCTGTGATCATCGGGGCCGTCCTCTTCTGTCTAAGCCTTAATACTCAGATCGAATCCTTGCTCTTCGGATCCGACTACAAGAGTTGGCTCGCCGACACCCTGGGGCTTCGCTACGACCAACGCAACGCCCTGGTGGTGGGTTTCGCCATGGGCTTTGCCATCATTCCGATCATCTTCAGCATTTCCGAAGAGGCGCTCTCCAATGTCCCGCGGAACTTGATCGCCGGCTCACTGGCCCTGGGCGCCACCCCGTGGCAGACCCTGGCCCGGCTTGTCTTTGTGTCGGCCAGCCCCGGAATCTTCTCCGCCCTGATGATCGGCTTCGGCCGGGCCGTTGGGGAAACCATGATTGTCCTCATGGCCACCGGCAACACCCCGATCATGGACTGGAGCCTCTTCAACGGCTTCCGGACCCTGTCGGCCAACATCGCCGTGGAGATCCCGGAGGCGCCCCACGGCGGCACGTTGTACCGGACCCTTTTCATTGCGGCCCTGCTCCTGTTCGTGATCACGTTCATCGTCAACACCGGCGCGGAAATCATCCGCCAGCGATTGCGGAAGAAATACAGTCAATTCTAGTAGGGGCGGTTCGCGAACCGCCCCTACAGTAAAAAATTCAATGCACACCAAGATCAAAAAGATGATGGCATCGGGCGATCTCTTCGTCTGGGCGAGCGGCGCCGGCCTGGCGATCGCCTTGATGATGGTCGTCGGGCTCTTGCTCCTCATCACGGTGAACGGCATGGGGTTCTTCTGGACCGGAGACATCGTGGAACTCACCCTGATGGACGGCACGCGCGTGATGGGACAGCCGGCGGGTCGGGAGATCATCCCGAACTCGGTGATGCCGGACTCTCCGAAGGGAAAGGGTCGGATCCGGGTGAAGATCGGCAACCGCGACCTGTACGGCCTGGACTTCAAGTGGGTTGACGAGGACAAGATCGCCTCACAGTCCTTTCCTCCCAACGCCGTTCTCCTGGAGCGGCGCGAGTGGGGCAACTTCTACGGCTGGATCAAAGCGATCCACCGGGGCGAGACGCCCCATGCAGAAGGAAGCGACATCGGATGGAATGCCCTTCTCCCTCTTGTTGACCAGGCCAACGATGTGCATGCCCGAATCTATCGCATCGAGCGGGTCGAGATCGGAGCGATCAACGCCGACATCGAGCGCGCCCGTCTAAAGATACGAACCGTGGAAATGAACACACCGAAGGGACAGACTCCCCACGGCCCTACTCTGGATCGCTTGAAGACCGCCATCTCCTCGGCCGAAGCGCGGTACCGCGAGAAAACCGACCAGCTCGAAAAGCTGAATGCGCAGTTCAATGAATACTCCGTGGTCGTGGTGGACGCGAACGGACGGGAAAAACAGCTTCCCGTGGGCAATATCGTTCGGGCCCTCCGTCCCAACGAGATGGGCACGCCGGCCAAAACTTGGATTTACATCACCAATGTGTGGAGGGTTCTCGCCGACGAGCCGAGGGAGGCGAACACCGAAGGCGGCATCTTTCCGGCCATCTTCGGCACTGTCATGATGGTCCTGATCATGAGCCTGGCGATGGTCCCGTTCGGCGTGCTGGCGGCGCTGTATCTCCGGGAATACGCCAAGCAAGGAACGGTGGTGCGGATGGTCCGCATCGCCGTGAACAACCTAGCCGGCGTGCCCTCCATCGTCTTCGGCGTTTTCGGACTGGGCTTTTTTGTCTATGCCATCGGCGGGACCATCGATACCCTGTTCTTCCCGGAGTCCCTCCCCAGCCCCACGTACGGAACCGGCGGCATCCTCTGGGCTTCATTGACCCTGGCCCTCATGACCGTCCCGGTGGTCATCGTGGCGACCGAGGAAGGGCTGGCAGCGGTCCCACGCGATTTTCGAGAGGGGTCCATGGCGCTCGGCGCCACCAAGCTGGAGACCATCGTCCGTGTCATTCTCCCCTGCGCCCTGCCGGCCATCCTGACAGGGTTGATCCTCGCGATGGCCCGCGCGGCGGGCGAAGTCGCGCCGCTGATGCTGACGGGAGTGGTCAAGCTGGCGCCCGCGCTGCCGTTGGACGCCACGTGGCCGTTCCTCCATTTCGACCGGAAATTCATGCATCTCGGTTTCCACATCTACGACGTCGGCTTTCAGTCGCCCAATGTCGAAGCCGCCAAACCAATGGTCTATGTCACTACGCTGGTGTTGATCATGGTGGTGGTGGTGCTCAATTTGTCGGCGATCACCCTCCGGAATCGCCTTCGCAGAAAATACGCAGGCGCGGCGGTGTAACATGCAAAGAGGCGTCACGCACACATCCACCGACTCTATCCCCGGCTTGCTTCGCATCGCCGTCACCCGTTCGGAAGATCCCTCGATCACCTTGTCCGACGTGAACTTTTTTTACGAGGATGTGCAGGCCCTTTTCAAAGTCAACATCGAGGTCCCGCGAAACCGGGTCACCGCCTTCATCGGCCCGTCCGGTTGCAGCAAGTCCACGCTGCTGCGCTGCTTGAACCGGCTGAACGACCTGATCGAGGGCGCGCGCATTGAAGGCAAGATCCTTCTCGACGGCATGGACATTTACGGCCCGCAGGTGGACACGACAGATCTCAGAAGGCGCGTCGGGATGGTCTTTCAGAAGTCCAATCCCTTCCCGAAACCGATCTACGACAACGTCGCCTATGGGCCCCGCCTTCAGGGCATGCGAAACCGCGCCACGCTCGACGCCATTGTGGAGGAAAGCCTGAAAGACGCCGGCCTATGGGAGGAGGTCAAGGACCGCCTGCATCAGAACGCGTTGGGCCTCTCCGGCGGCCAGCAGCAGCGGCTCTGCATCGCCCGGGCGCTGGCCGTCAAGCCGGAAGTGCTCCTGATGGACGAGCCCTGCTCGGCCCTGGACCCCATCGCCACCGCCAAAATCGAGGAAC
>Ga0163199_1000298_pt1 | contig 31503 bp, 29 predicted proteins | sample PL_2010_150m_FD_113537 | JGI IMG/M metagenome (GOLD analysis project Ga0163199, IMG submission 113537) | Freshwater microbial communities from Powell Lake, British Columbia, Canada to study Microbial Dark Matter (Phase II) - PL_2010_150m | ecosystem: Environmental > Aquatic > Freshwater > Lake ...
AAAACCAGGGGTGGGCACTAGATGTGCAAAGCGGGGCGGGCCTGAGCCCACCCCGCTTTGTCAATCCGACGAATTATAGCGCTGAAGCCTTGATCGAGGCAAGGCGATTCGCCGACGGTGCGGTTGCCGACCAAGGCGAAATCTAGATAGTGCCTTCTCTGCCTCCCAGCGCTTTTCCCAGCCAGCCTCTGACCGCCGTCACGTCCGGCAGGCGAAAGCGGGCGCAACTGGCTCCTTTGCCGACCTTGATGGTAATCCCGGACAACCTATTTACTTCTGCAAAGGCATGCTCATCGTTGAGGTCGTCACCGATGAATACCGGACGTCGTCCTTCAAAGGGTGATTCGGCCATGTATTCGGCCACTGCGGTGCCCTTGTCGACGCCGACCGGCTTGACTTCCACGACGCGCTTCCCTGCCTGTGTTTCCAGCGCGCCGTCGGTTTCCCTCGCCAGTCCTTTCATCAACCGATGCAGGTAGGCCGCGAGTTGTGGCGCCAGCCGATAATGCAGCGCGAGTGTCAGCCCCTTGTCCTCCAGCAGCAGTCCCGGATAGCGAGCCAGCGTCGGCGCCAGTGCCGCCTTGATCGCGAATTTCGCCGCCGGCGGTGCGGCATGAATCCACAACATCCCGCTCGCGTCGCGCCGCTCCAGCCCATGCTGGCCAGCCATGGGCAGTCGCGGCATGCCCAGCAGGCCCGCCAGGTCCGCCAGCGACCGGCCGCTGACCAGCGCTGTGGCTCCACCGCTGGCCAAATGCAATTTTCCGATCAGTTCAAGCAACGCTCTATCCACCCGTACTGCGTCCGGCGTATCGGCGATATCGAGCAGCGTTCCGTCGACATCGAGGAAAAACGACCACTCTATCCGGGGAGCCGGTGGAAGTCTGATGCGCGCGATCCTCACCCGGCTTCCCTGTCCTTGTCGGTCAGCCGACCGCGTCGCCGCATGGCGGCGGCGTCGAGCAACATGCGCCCGGCCCAGCGGAAGACATTGAACTCTGCCACCAGGCCGCGCATCAGGCGCATGCGGTCGCGCTGCTCCCCCTCGGGCATGGTCAGCGCCAGATGCAGCGCGGCGGCGCACTGGTCGGCGTCATAGGGATTGACGATCAATGCTTCCGGCAACTCCCGCGCGGCGCCGGTGAACTGCGAGAGAATGAGAACCCCGCGCTCGTCGTCGCGGGCCGCCACGAATTCCTTGGCGACCAGGTTCATGCCATCGTGCAGGCTGCTGACAAAGCACAGGTCGGCAGCGCGAAAGTACTCATACACCGCACGCGGCTCGTGGTGCTCGATCTTCAGCACGATCGGCGACGGGCCCTGATCGCCGAAGCGTTCGTTAATGGCGGCGGCAAGAGTCCGTACCTGTGCCTCGTGATGCTGGTATTCCTCGATGCCGGAGCGTGTCGGCGCCGCGATCTGGACAAAACTGAAGTGACCGATCCACTTGGGATTCAACTCCAATAATCGTTCGATCGCGCGGAAACGCTCCATTATTCCCTTGGTGTAGTCGAGACGGTCCACGCCGATGCCGAGTTTGTGTTCTGGCGGGAGGTCGTTCAATTTCCGGACTTCGCTGCGGCAGTCCGGCAGTGATTTTTTCAGCATTTCCGCTTCCGGCGGCCAGGCGATGGATATCGGATAGCGGCGCACGGCCGTAGGCTTGCCGCCGAAAGAGACGGTGAAGGATTCCCGATCAACCCGCGCCTCCAGAAAACGATCCACCGTGTCAACGAAATTGTTGCAGTGAAACTGGGTGTGAAAACCCAGGATGCTGCTTCCCAACATCCCCGCCAGCACTTCGTCCCGCCACGGGCAGATGGCGAAGGATTCCGGGTTGGGCCACGGAATGTGCCAGAAAGTAATGATCGTGGCGTCCGGCAACTCCTCGCGGATCATGTTCGGCAGCAGGGCAAAATGGTAGTCCTGCACCAGGACGATGGGGACTTTGGTTCTGGCTTCGCTCGCGACAGCCTTGGAAAACTTGCGGTTCACCGCGACATACTGCTTCCAGTCGGCCGAACGGAAGGTGGGCCGCACATGGGCGATGTGGCAGAGTGGCCACATTCCCTCGTTGGCGAAGCCGTAGTAGTAGCCGGCCTCCTCTTCCGCACTCAACCAGACGCGGCGGATTTTGTAGGCGGGGTTTTCCGGCGGTACGGCAATTCGATCCTGCTCGTCGACCACCTCGCGATCCGCCGAGCCGCTGCCATGCGCGATCCAGGTGCCGCCGCAGGCGCGCATGATCGGCTCCAGCGCCGTGACCAGTCCGCTGGCCGGCCGCTGGACCTCGATGTACTCGCCGCGCCGCTGATGGATGTATGGCTCACGGTTGGAAACGACGATAACGTCCTCGCCGCGCAACTCCCCCTGGAGGATGGCGCGCAGCGACTCCGGGGTCCAGGTGATCTGATCCTCATCGCGCGAGCGCGCATCGGACTCCAGTTCCCGGATCAGCCGTTGCAGATCGCGGGCGATGGGCTTGAACTCCGGCAGGTCGGGTGGACCGACCGACCCCGGCTGCCGCAGCAGCCCTTCGCCGCGCAGCAGCGAGCGCATGCCAGCCATCCAGCCCCGCCACGAAAGCTGGGCGATGATCACCGTGATCAGCGAGACGACGGCCGCCAGTCCCAGGAAGAAGTAGAAGACGTAACGCTTGGTATCTTCGCTGCGGCGGGTCACGAAGCTCATGTCGTGTACCAATATCAGGCGGCCTGCCGGCTCCGCTTCGCTGGCCAGCGGCTTCACGGCGACATGCAGGGGGCCCAGCGCGCTTGGCAGCAGGTGGTCACCGGGCACTTCCCAGCGGGCGAGTTCCGAGCAGCGGATTTGCGCCGGAAACGAGCGGCTCGCCAATGGCGTGCTGGCCGGCTCGGCGCAATAGCCAACCCCGAACAGACGCTCATCCTGGGTGATGCGGTTGAAGAATCCGATGATCTTGGTCTTCTTGCCGGCCGCAAGCTGTTCCTGCAACGGCTCATGGATGGCGTTGGAGATCAGTTCCGACCGGATATCGAGATCGCGCACGAACCAGCTCAGGGTCAGTTGGTCGACCAGCGGCGCGATGGCGTAGGCGATGCCTGCCAGCACCAGCATCAGGGGAAACACAAAGCGCAGCGAAAGTCTCATGAGACTACCTGACACATATCACGGGCGGGCGCTCCGGACGCAACGCCTTTCTCGTCGCCGGAGTGACCGCCGACAAGGGCGCGCGGTTGTGCCGTCGGGGCGCACGACAGAGAACTGCGTAAGGAGGACCGATGCACTTGTTCAAGGTCTGTCTTGATTTTGGTCAGGCAACCGTGACTCTGAAGAACGGGCCGGTAACGTCAATTCTAGTCCAGGGCGCCAAGGCAACGGACGGATACCCGGTCAGGAGTCGATATTGTTCCGCAGGCGCTCTGTCAGAATGCGCATGATGCCAAGCCCGAAATGCGGCGTCGTTTCCATCAGTGCGATGAATTGTCCCTCCCGCACTTCGGCGATCCGGCAGTGGCTCTTGGCGTTCGCGTCCGCGGAACGAGATCTGCCATCAATGATGCCCATCTCGCCGAATATGCCGCCATGTTCGACGACCAGAATCACGCTCTCACCCTTACGGATCTCAACGCTTCCCGAGAGCAGAACCGCAAGATAATCGCCTGGATCGCCAACCCTGAAGATGTTCTGGCCAGCAGCGTACTCGCGGATCGTTGCATGCCGCCGGCCTTCGCTGCTCAATAGTTTCTCGATCAGCCAAACCGAGACGTTCTTCATGAAGTCGCGCCGGTTCTGCGATCGGTCATGCCAGATGTTTCCTGAAATGCGCCACAGTGCGCTCCCACGACAGCCTGGCGGCGGCTTCGTGGTAGCGCGGCGTCGAGTTGTTGTGAAAGCCGTGCTGCGTTCCCGGATAGGTATGCACCTGGTACGACACTCCGGCAGCCTTGAGCCCCGACTCGAACGCGGGGTAGGTGGCATTGACCCGTTCATCGTGTTCCGCCAGGTGACAGAGCAAGGGCGCCCTTATTTTCGACACGCTTTCGGTGTCGGCCGCCACGCCGTAGTACGGTGCCCCGGCATGCATGTCCGGCCCGAGCACCGCGGCGAGGTAGTTGACAATGCCGCCGCCATAGCAGAAACCAGTTGCGCCCAGCCTTCCGGTGGACAGTCTGTGCGCCTGCAGGAATCGCGCGCTGTTAAGAAAATCGGTACGCAACCTGGCCTGGTCGAGGCTCGCCTGAAGGCTGCGCCCATCGTCATCGTTGCCCGGATAGCCGCCAACCGGGAAGAGACCGTCGGGGGCGAGCGCGAGAAATCCGTCGACCGCCGCGCGCCGCGCGACGTCCTCGATGTACGGGTTAAGGCCGCGGTTTTCGTGCACGATCAGGACCACCGGAAACGGACCCGGCCCGGCCGGTTGCACGAGATACCCGCGCATGCTTCCGGAGTTGCCCCCGGGCGAGGGATAGGTCACGTAGTTCGCCTTGATGCGCTGATCGGTAAAGGCGATGGTCTGCGCCAGTGCGTAGCGCGGCAATAGCGCCTGTGCCATCGCCAACCCGGCTCCTCCCAGCAACGCGATCGATGCGGCCCGGCTCAGGAATTCGCGTCGGTCGATGCGGCCGTGACAATACTCGTCGTACAGGTCGAAGACGCGCTGGTCGATCTCCAGTTGGGTGATGCCTCGCGTCGCCGGGCGCTCAGGATGCCTTTGCCTCATCAATTCTTTCCTTGCCGCTACTCAGGACCGGTTCATTCGAAATATAGCCTGACTGCGCGCATCCGTGGCCAAAGCATCAAGAGACGCGCGCCCTATCGCAAGCCGAGGACGTCCTGCATGTCGAACAGGCCGTTGGTCTTGTTCCGCATGTAGCGCGCCGCACGCAATGCTCCCGTGGCATAGGGCATGCGGCTGGCCGCCTTGTGGGTGATTTCGACGCGCTCGCCGGTACCCGCGAACAGCACCGTGTGATCCCCGACAATATCGCCGCCACGCATCGTGGAGAAGCCGATCTGTGTCGCCGGACGCGCTCCGGTGTGCCCCTCGCGGCCATAGACCGCGCATTCAGCCAGGTCGCGACCGAGCGCGGCCGCCACCACCTCGCCCATGCGCAAGGCGGTACCCGAGGGCGCATCGACCTTGTGGCGATGGTGCGCTTCGAGGATCTCGACGTCATAGCCGTCGTTCAAGGCCCTCGCCGCGACATCCAGCAGGCGAAATACCAGATTGACGCCGACCGCCATGTTGGGCGCGAAGACGATGGGGATCTCGCGCGCCGCCGCCTGGATTGCCTGTTTGCCCGCGGCGCTGAAACCGGTGGTGCCGATCACCATATGCACGCCGCGGCGTCGGCAGACTTCAAGATGCTGCAACGTGCCTTCGGGACGGGTGAAATCGATCAGGCAATCCGCTTGCCCCAGCGCCGCGTCGATATCGTCGACTATGCAAACTCCGCAGGAAGCGCCGATCAGCCCACCGGCATCCTCGCCAAGGCAGGCGCTTCCGGGGACGTCGAGCGCCGCGGCAAGAAGCGCATCGTCAGCCTGGGAAAGCGCCTCGATCAGCGTTCGCCCCATACGGCCGGAGGCGCCGGCTATCGCGACTCTCAGCTTGCTTTCCGTTCCCATGGATCAATTCCCGGCCGACCCGGGCTTGGCCGCGCCAACCGGGGCAACCCCGTTGCGCGGACCGATTTCGATGGTTTGCGCTGCCGACTGGGTGGCTGCGGGAGACGGATCAGCCACCACATCGCCGTCGAACCTCGTCAGCTTGCCTGCCTCAAAATGCACCGTCAGGCGACGCTGCTGCAGCTCCCCGCGACCGGGCTGAAACCGATACACATAGTCCCAGCGATCGGCATGAAACGGGTCCGTGAGCAGCGGAGTACCGAGGATGAAACGAACCTGATCCTGGGTTTGCCCGGGTTTCAGCAGGGCCACCATTTGCGGCGTGACGAAATTTCCCTGTCTGATGTCGATGCGATAAGGCGTCAGCAGCGAGGTAAGCCCCGGCGTGCTGGAACAGCCGGCGAGCGCGAATAGAACGCCTAGCGCGGGTAAAACTAGAATAATGATGCGCGTCATGGTTGGCTCAGGTTAAAAGTGGGAAGGAAGGCAAACAGGGATTTCGCACAAAGAATATCCAGCGGAACGCGAAAACTATATCATAAGCCGGTTGCCACCACGTTTGGCTTCGCTAACCGCCCATTACCCATGACCCAATCCTACGACCTGAAAAGCAGTGGCCTGAAGGCCACCGTTCCGCGTCTGAAGATCCTCAACCTGTTCATCAGGAACGAGGCGAATCAGGCGCGTCATATGTCGGCGGAAGATGTCTATCGTCATCTGATCGCCGAAGATCTGGACATCGGCCTGGCGACGGTCTACCGGGTGTTGACGCAGTTCGAGCAGGCCGGCCTTTTGCAGCGGCATTACTTCGACTCCGGCAAGGCGGTGTTCGAACTCAACGAAGGGTCCCACCACGATCACCTGGTGTGCCTGGAGTGCGGCAAGGTCGAGGAGTTTTTCGACCCGCAAATCGAGGAGCGGCAGAATATCGTCGCCAAGCAGCATGGCTTCGTGGTCAGCGACCATGCCCTGTATTTGTATGCCAATTGCGCCAAGCCTGACTGCCCGAACAGGAAATAACCCGCCGCCTTAACCAAGGGAGTCCCCGGCGCCGAGCATTTCCGCCGCATGCTTGCGGGTGGTCTCGGTGATCTTCACGCCGCCCAGCATGCGCGCCAATTCGTCAATGCGCGCGGCGTTATCCAGCGGCGTTACCCTGGACCGCGCGCTTCCGGCATGCTCTTCCTTGGCGACCGACCACTGCCAGTCTGCACAGGCCGCCACTTGCGGAAGATGCGTCACACACAACACTTGGCGGCTTTGGCCGAGCTGATGCAACATGCGCCCGACGATTTCCGCGACCCGCCCGCCGATGCCGACATCGACTTCGTCGAAAATCAGCGTCGGCACCTGGGTCGCCAGGCTGGCGATCACCTGAACGGCCAGGCCGATGCGCGACAACTCGCCGCCCGAGGCCACCTTGGTCAATGGACGAAGCGGCTGTCCGGCATTCGCGGAGACTCGAAACTCGACACTCTCCAGGCCATACGCAGCACCCTCCGGGAGTCGCTCCAAGGCGATCTCGAAGCGTCCGCCGGCCATCGCCAGCTGCTGCATTGCCGCGCCGATCGCCCGACTCAATTCGATGGCGGTCGTGGCGCGCCCCTCGCTCAATTTTGCCGCAGCGTCCGCGTAATCCTGGCGCGCTCGCGCCTCGTGTTCGGCGAGGGCCGCGGCGTCGGCCAGCAAGCTCAGTTCATCGAGGCGCGCCGTCTGTTGCACCAACTGTTGCGGTAACTCCTCAGGCGTAACATGGTGCTTGCGCGCCAGCGCCAGCACGGCTGCCATGCGATTTTCCAGCTCCGCCAGGCGCCGCGGTTCGAGGTCGAGCTTGCGCTGATAGTGGCGCAGCGCGTGACCCGCCTCCTGGAGTTGAATTTGCGCGTTCGACAGCAGCTCCAGCGGCTCCTTGAGTTCTGCATCGTAGTCGGAAAGTCCACCCAGGCGCGACAGCATCTGCTCGAGTTGCAGCGTCACGGCCATGTCGCCGTCGCCAAGAGCGGCCAGCGCCGACTCGGTGCCTTCGATCAGGCTGGCCGCGTGCGAGAGTCGTCGCTGCTCCTGGTTATCCTCCAGCCATTGTGTCGGCTCGAAAGCCAGTGCCTGCAATTCCTTGACCTGCCATACCAGCGCTTCACGCTCGCGGGCGGTCGCCGCCGCATCGCGCGCCGCATGTTCGCAGGCGAGGTGAAATTTCTGCCAGGAGCGATATTTTTCCGCCACTTCGCGGGCCAGTGATGTCAAGCCGGCGTGAGCGTCGAGCAACGCGCGCTGGGACTCGGCGCGCAGCAATGAATGATGGGCATGCTGACCGTGGATGTCGGCGAGAAACTCCGCCGCCTCGCGCAGTTGGGCCAGCGTGGCCGGCGCGCCATTCACATAGGCACGCGAACGGCCGCCGCTATCCACCACCCGCCGCAACAGGCAGCCGGACTCGGCATCGAAGTCGTTGTGGTGTAACCAGTCGGCCAGCGGACCGGCGGCGGGAGCGTCGAATTCGGCGCCGACCTCGGCGCGCTCGCAGCCGTTGCGTACTACGCCGGAGTCGGCGCGCTCACCGAGCGCCAGCGACAAGGCATCGACCAGGATCGATTTGCCTGCACCGGTCTCGCCGGTGAGCGTGCCAAAACCGCCGGCGAAATCCAGCTCGAGTCGGTCGACAATGACTAGGTCCCGGATATACAGGCGACGTAACATGAAAGCTGAGTGGCTGGACCGTGCGAGTGACGTCTGGGCGACGGGATCAATGCCGCGGAGTCGCGCTCCAGTGCAGCTTTTCGCGCAGCATCGCGAGATAGCTGTAACCGGGAGGATGCAGCAAGGTGATGGTGTGGCGCGAGCGGACAATGCGTACGCAATCGCCGGCATGCGCTTCGAACAGCGTCTGGCCGTCAAAATGGATGCGGGCATCATGATTGGCCATGAGCGTGATTTCGATGCAGCTCTGGTCGCAGATGGTGATCGGCCGGTTTGACAGCGCGTGGGGGCAAAGCGGGACCAGCGCTATACCGGGCACGGCCGGGTGCAATATCGGGCCGTTGGCGGAAAGCGCATAGGCTGTGGAACCGGTGGGAGTGGCGACGATCATGCCATCGGCGCGCAACACATAGATGAACTCGCCGTCGACCTTGATTTCCATTTCGATCATGCGGCCGAGATCGCCTTTGTTCACGACGACATCATTCAGCGCCAGGGTCTGGAGCATCTGCCGCCCATCCCGCAGCACCTCTGCATTGAGCAAAAATCGTTGTTCCCGGGAGAATTTTCCGGCCAGCAGCGCGGCGATGCTGGTGAGCATGCCGTCGCTGGCGATGTCGGTCATGAAACCGAGTTGGCCCTGGTTCACGCCGACCAGTGGCACATCGTGGATGGCCAGCTGGCGCGCGGAATTCAGCATGGTGCCGTCGCCGCCCAGCACGATTGCCAGGTCCGCCCGTGCGCCGATGGACTCATAAGACGCGACTTCGCAGCCGTAATTGCCGACCGACGCCGAGGTTCCCTCTTCAACCAGAAGGTGCCGCCCTTGCTCCCGAAGGAAGCCGGCCAGGAGTTGCAGCGAACCTGCAATCTCGAGGCTCTGATATTTTCCGATCAATGCGATCGTGCGAAATTCCTGCTTCATCCGATGCGTCTTCCTCTGGCGATAGCTTGAATTAAACCACAAACATTGACTGTCTTCATTTGCGGCCTCGACAGTTGGCGCTGATGCTTTCCTGTATCCGGCTAGCGAAAATCCCGGCTGCGCGTTGCCAGTTGCCCCAGCAGTTCGCTGTGATCCACCAGCCGCCGGGCGATCAGATGCACCACCGCGCCTTCCCTTTGTAGCACGCCGAGCACGCCCAGGAGCCGCGCGCCGAGCAGTTCGCGGCGCTGGCGCTCAGCCAGCTGGGGATGGACGATGATATTCGCCAGCCCGGTTTCGTCCTCGAGCGTGACGAACAAGGTGCCGGTGGCGGTGTCGGGGCGCTGGCGGCCGGTGACGATGCCGGCGCAGCGTGCCGGGCGGCCGTTCTCCAAAGTGCACAGGTCTGTGGCAGCGGCGTAACGCAGCAGCGCCAGTTGCTGACGCAGCAGGCAGAGCGGATGACGTCCTAGCGTCAGACGCAGGCTGGCGTAGTCGGCCACCAGATTCTGGCCTTCGCTGGGCGCTGCCAGCGTGATGGCCTCCTCGCCGCGCGGCGGCGCCTCGGCAAGCAGGTCGCCCTGTAGCGGCACATCGCTCACCGCCCAGGCGGCCTGGCGGCGGTGACCAGCGAGCCGCGCCAGGGCGCCGGCGCCGGCCAGCAGATCGAGATCGGCGCGCGTAAGGCGGGCGCGACGGGCCAGATCGGCGACGTCGCGAAACGAACCCGTTTCCTTGCGCGCCGCCGCGACGCGCTCACCGGCCGCGTGACTGAAGCCGGCGATGCGCTGCAGGCCGAGTCTCACTGCAGGCGGCACCGCCGCTTCGTTGGGTTGTCCCGCCTGCCGCCCGACCACCAGGGTACTTTCCCAGTCGCTCGCCGCCACATCCACGGGGCGCACCTCGACGCCGTGGCGGCGAGCGTCCTGGACCAGTTGCGAGACGGCATAGAAACCCATCGGCTGGCTGTTGAGCAGCGCACACAGGAATGCCGCCGGTTCAAAACATTTCAGCCAGGCCGAGACATATACCAGCAGGGCGAAGCTGGCGGCATGCGATTCCGGGAAACCATACTCGCCGAAACCCTCGATCTGCCGGAACAGGCGCTCGGCGAATTCCTGCGGGTAGCCGCGCGCGCGCATGCCGCTCACCAGCCTCTCGCCGAAGGCGCCGACATCGCCTTTGAGGCGCCATGCTGCCATCGAACGCCGCAACTGGTCGGCTTCACCGGGCGTAAAGCCGGCGGCGACGATGGCCAGTTGCATCGCCTGTTCCTGGAACAGCGGCACTCCCAGGGTGCGCTCCAGCACCCCGCGCACCGCCTCGCTCGGATAGTCGACCGGTTCCAGCCCCTGACGACGGCGCAGATAGGGATGCACCATGTCGCCCTGGATCGGCCCTGGCCGCACGATCGCCACCTCGATCACCAGGTCGTAGAAACGACACGGACGCAGGCGCGGCAGCATGGCCATCTGCGCGCGCGACTCGATCTGGAACACGCCTATGGTGTCGGCGGCGCTGATCATGGCGTAGACCGCCGGGTCCTCGGCCGGGATGTCCTGCATGGCGAAGGGTTTGCCGTGCCGCCGCGAGACGAGGTCGAGGGCGCGGCGGATCGCCGTCAGCATGCCCAGCGCCAGGACGTCGACTTTAAGCAGGCCCAGCGCGTCGATGTCGTCCTTGTCCCACTGGATCACGCTGCGCTCCGCCATGCGCGCGTTCTCGATCGGCACCAGGCGGTCGAGCCGGGTGCGCGAAATGACAAAGCCGCCGACGTGCTGCGAGAGGTGGCGCGGAAAGCGGCGGATCTCGGCGGTCAGACGCAGCCACTTGTCCACCCGCGGGCTGGCCGGATCCAGGCCGACGGCCTGGAAACGCGCCGGCAGTTCTCTCTGATTGTCCCACCAGGAAAGCGAAGCGGTCAGTGCATCGATGCGCTCGCGCTCGAAGCCGAGTGCGCGACCGACGTCGCGCAGCGCGCCGCGGGTGCGGTAGCCGATTACCGTGGCCACCAGGGCGGCGCGTTCGCGGCCGTATTTCCGGTAGAGATACTGGATCACTTCCTCGCGCCGCTGGTGCTCGAAGTCGACGTCGATGTCGGGCGGCTCGTGGCGTTCCCGGGACATGAAGCGCTCGAACAGCATCTTGCCGCGCGCCGGGTCCACCTCGGTGATGCCGAGCGCGTAGCACACCGCCGAGTTCGCCGCAGAACCTCGTCCCTGACAGAGGATGCCACGCCCGCGGGCGAAGGCGACGATGTCGTAGACGGTCAGGAAATACGGCTCGTAGCGAAGCTCGCCGATCAGCGCCAGTTCATGCTCGACCTGCACCGTCACCGCTGGCGGAATGCCCTGCGGATAACGCCGCGCCAGACCCTCCTCCACGCAGCGTCGCAGGTAGGCTGCCGGCACTTCGCCCGCCGGGACGATCTCGTCCGGGTATTCGTAGCGCAGTTCGTCGAGTGAAAAATCGCACAGCGCGGCGATGCGCAGCGTCTCGGCCAGCAGCTCGGGCGGATACAGGCGCGCCAGGCGCAGCCGCGGACGCAGGCTGCGCTCGCCGTTGGGGAACAGCGCGTGGCCGCCGTGGTCGACACTGGTGCGCAGGCGCAGCGCCGTCAGTACATCCTGCAGGGGCCGGCGCGCGCGGCTGTGCATATGCACGTCACCGGCCGCCACCAGCGGCAGGTCGGTGGCCTGCGACAAGCTGCGCAGATGCCGCAGATGCTCGGCGTCGTCGGCGGCGAGATGGCGCTCATAGGCGATCCAGGCACGTCCGGGAAAATGCCCGGCGAGCCACTCCCCATCCTCCTCCGCTGCCGCGCGCGGGGCGACCCACAGGGTCAGGCAGTCCGGCACCCCGCCGCCGTTCCAGCCTTCCATATCTCCGCGCATCAGGGAATACGTCCCTTTCTCCGCACGCCGCCGCCCCAGCGTGATGAGGGCGGAAAGATTGCCGTAGCCGGCGCGGTTTTGCGCCAACAGCACCAGTTTCATGCCATCGTCGAGCGTGAACTCGCTGCCGATGATCAGCCTGAACTTTACCTCCTTCGCCGCCACATGCGCCCGCACCACGCCGGCCACCGAGCATTCGTCGGTGATCGCCAGCGCCGCATAACCCAGTTCCGCCGCCCGCCGCACCAGTTCCTCGGCGTGCGAAGCGCCGCGGAGGAAGCTGAAATTGGTGAGGCAGTGGAGTTCGGCGTAAGCAGGCAGGTTCATGAAAAAAAACCTTGCAGAAACCACCCGCCCGGCAAACGGTTGTCGCGGTAGATCCACAGCCAGCGGCCGTCGGCGGCGAGCGCCACGAAGTAGTCGCGGCCCACGTCACCGATACCTTCGCCGCTCATTTCTCCTTCTTGCCACCAGCCCGACTCGATGCGCTCCGGCCCTCCCAGCAATTGCAGCGGACCGTTGCATTGCGGCGAGCAGAGACGGCCGTCGCGTTCGCGCAGCGCCTGCGGCCGGGCCAGCAGCCAGAACGGGCGTAGCGCCATATTCCCGGGCGATCCATTGTCGCCCTGCGTCACGCTGACGGAGGCGGTGGCACACTCCGGCCGATGCTCGGCACGACAGGCCAGGCCATGCACGCTCGTCTCGCCCAGCCGCGCACGCAGCCGCTCGAGCAGCGTCGCCATGTCGTGCGTGTCCTTACCATCATCGAACAGGCCACCGCTGTAACCAGTGAGCGGCTCGACGCTGCTCGCCTCCAGCCTCAGCGCTTCCACCGGGGCTGTCAACGCCAACCGCTCCAGACGTTCGCGCAGCACGCGCTCGAAGCGCGCCGCGTCGCGCGTGGCGGTGGCGAAGCGCAGCGACAGTGATGTCGTCGGTTGCTGGCGGCGACGCAGTTGCAACACGCATTCGCGCACGCCGTCCTGCCGCTCCGTCAGCCAGCCGGCCAGGGCCACCGTCAGGCGCCGCGCCGCGAACAGCAGTGCGGCGGCGTTGTCCACCGCTGCCGGCAGTTCCAGGTCAGCGCAATAGTGAGCGGGAAAGACGAAGGCCGGACGCGGATCGGGCAGTTCGCCGAAAGCGCGCGCCATCATGCCCGTCGCATCCTTGCCGATGCGCCGCGCCAGCGCTGCGGTCGGCAGGCGTCGTGCATCGGCCAGCGTATGCACGCCGAATTGGGCCAGGCGCACGATGGCCTGCGGCGGCAGGTCGAGCGCCGCCACCGGCAAGGCCGCCAGCCGCGCCGAGAGCGTCGCAAGATCGACGCAGGTAATCACTTCCGCCGCCTGCGCCAGCCACAGCGCGCCCTGGGCGCTGGGTGCCACGGCGCAGCGCAGGCTGTAGCCTTGCGCCGCCACGCCCGCGTCGACCGCGTCGGTGATACGCGCGATGCCGCCGAACAGGCGCAGGCAGGCGCCGACATCCAGCAGCAGTGCACTGGCCGCCTGATCCTGGCGCGGCAACACCAGGGAGATGCGCGGCGTGAAACTGCCGGCCCAGCAGGCCAGTATGGAGAGCGCCGCCGCCTCGCGCGCCATGTCGCGCGCCACCACATTCAGCGTGGGTGCCAGGGCACGCGCCGCCGCCAGGCTCATGCCCGTTGCCACACCGGCCGCATCGGCCGCCGCGTCGCGGGCGAGGACACGTCCGCGCGCCGCCACGGCGCTAGGCGAAGGCAGGCCGGGATGCGCTTCGAGCGGCAGTTGCGGCAGATGGAGCGCCAGCCAGAGTGGTTCCGGTGCCATGATCGCGCCAGTGGAATGTCCCGGGCCGCGGCAGCGCCAGCCACAAGGATTGTGCCAGCGGCGGACCGCGGCGTTTGATGAGTTGGACGCCCAGCTGTCCCTGCGGCGCGGCAAAAAGGCGTAGACGCAAAGGTGCGGCAGAGGATTCGGCGACGGCGCGCAGCGGACGCAGCAGGAAGGCCAGTGCGCCGCTGCCGCCCGCCGCCACCTGCAGGCGCCGCACCGCGCGCGCATCTGCCGTCGCACTCCAGCCCAGTACGACGCGCGGCGCCGCGCTCGCCAGCGCCTGTTCCATCGCCCACAGCGCATCGGTCGCGGCACGCTTGCCCGCCGCCGGAGTGACCACTACCAACCGCGTCAGATCGACGCCGGCCGCCGCCCAGGCCGGTGCATGGAGCGGATACGGCGACGCCACCAGCAGGCCCCAGCCACCCTCATCACCCTTGCCACATATTGCGCGCAGCGCCGGCAACAGCAGCGAAATCTCGCCCAGGCCGACACCATCGACCAGCACCTCGGTGAGCGCTCCGCGTGGCCAGCCACCGCCAGGCAATTCGGCATCCAGCGCGGCAAAGCCTGACGGCAGCGTCAGCGGGGAGGTCCCCGGGTAACAGTCGCCGCGCCAGACGTCGGGCCGCGCCAGAACCTCGGCCAAGGTGTTCACGCCAGCTTGCCGTTGCGAATCAGGCCGACCGCGACGCCTTCGATGGCGAACGGCCCGCTCAGGGCATTCACCACGATGTTCGCATAATCGGGATTTTCGGCGACCAGTTCGATGCGCCCGCCCTTGCGTTTCAGGCGCTTCACCGTCACCTCGTCGCCCAGGCGCGCGACCACGATCTGACCGCTGCGCGCCTCGGCCGTCTTATGCACTGCGAGCAGGTCGCCATCGAGGATGCCGACGCCGGTCATGCTGTTGCCGCGCACTTTCAGCAGGTAATCGGCGCGCGGCGCGAACAAATCCCTCGCCAGTTGTACCCGCCCGAGCAGGTTCTCCACCGCCAGCAGCGGACTGCCGGCAGCCACCGAACCGACCAGGGGCAAACCCGGCAGGCCAAGCGGCCCGGTGAGGCGGATGCCGCGCGCCGCGCCGGGCTCCATCACGATGGCGCCCTTCTTCGCCAGCGCCCTCAGGTGCTCCTCGGCGGCATTGGCCGAGGCGAAGCCGAAGGCCAGTGCAATCTCGGCGCGCGTCGGCGGCGCACCGAGGACATCCAGGGTATTGCGGATGAAGTCGAGGATTTGCTGCTGACGCGGTGTCAATTCCATCATGACTGCACTCTCCAAGGATGACTGTATTTTTATACAGTATCCGGGAAAATGCAAGGATACGCTCTAGAATAGGCGCCATGCTCGACAAGCGTGCCAAGACCCTGCTCAAAACCCTGATCGAACGCTACATCACGGAAGGTCAGCCGGTCGGCTCACGTACCCTGTCCCGGTATTCCGGCCTGGAACTTTCGCCGGCGACGATCCGCAATGTCATGTCCGATCTCGAGGAACTGGGCTTCATCACCAGCCCCCATACCTCGGCGGGACGCATTCCCACACCGCGCGGCTATCGTCTGTTCGTCGATTCCCTGCTGACCATGCGGCCCCTCGAACGTGCCGAGATCAGCGAGATGCAAGGCGCGATTCAGCCCGACCAACCGCAGCGCCTGATCAGCCAGGCCTCGCTGCTGCTCTCCCAACTGACTCATTTCGCCGGCGTGGTGGTGGCACCGCTGCGCCAGCAGCCGCGTATCCGCCAGATCGAATTTCTAAGCCTGTCGGAAAAACGCATCCTGCTGATCATCGTCACCGAGAGCGGCGACGTGCAAAATCGCATCCTGTTCACCCAGCGCACCTACAGCCCGAGCGAGCTCACGGAAGCCGCCAATTACCTCAACCAGCATTGCGCCGGCCTGGATTTTTCGCAGGTCAAACAGCGCCTCCATGACGAACTGCACCAGTTGCACGCCGACATGAGCGAACTGATGAGCGCGGCCCTTGACGCCAGCGGTCAGGCCATGTCGGACACGTCATCGCAATACGTGATCTCCGGGGAACGCAACCTGCTCGAAGTGGCGGACCTGTCCTCGAACATGGGCCGGCTGCGCGAACTGTTCGCGCTGTTTGAGCAGAGGACCAGCCTGATGCAGCTGCTGGACGTCAGCAATCGCGCGGACGGGGTAAAGATCTATATTGGCGGCGAATCCGGCATTGCCTCGCTCGATGAATGCAGCGTCATCGCCGCGTCATTCGAAGTCGATGGCCGCATCGTCGGCTCGGTCGGGGTCATCGGGCCGACACGCATGGCTTACGAACGCATGATCCCGATCGTCGATATCACCGCCAAGTTGCTGTCGAGCGCCCTGTCGAAGAGTTGATGCGTTTTCAGGCCGAACCCCAGCATCACCATGGCGGGCCGGCCAGGACCGCCGTGCTGCTGGTCAACCTCGGCACGCCCGAAGCTCCCACTGCGGCGGCGGTGCGGTCCTATCTCGACGAGTTCCTGTGGGACCCGCGGGTGGTGGAAATTCCGCGTCCGCTGTGGTGGCTGATCCTCAAGGGCGTCATCCTCAACGTCCGGCCGAGAAAATCGGCGGCGAAGTACGCGGCAATATGGATGCCCGAGGGCTCGCCCCTGAAGGTGCACACCGAGCGCCAGGCGACGCTGCTGAAGAAACTGCTGGGGACCTCCGATCGCGCGGATATCGAAGTTGCATGGGCGATGCGCTATGGCCAGCCGTCGATCGCGGCGACGCTCGATCGTCTCAAGGCGGAACATTGCACGCGCATCCTGGTGCTGCCGCTCTACCCGCAATATGCCGCCAGCACCACCGCCAGCGTCTATGACGCCGTCTCCGGGTGGATGCAGAGGTCACGCAACATCCCGGAACTGCGCCTGGTGCGCAACTTTCACGATCATCCCGGTTATATCACCGCGCTGGCCGCCGGCGTGCGTGAGCATTGGGCAAAACACCCTCGTCCGTCCTCCGGCTACCGGCTGGTGATGAGCTTCCACGGGCTGCCGCGCTTTGCGCTGGATCGCGGCGACCCCTACCACTGCGAGTGCCACAAGACCGGGCGCATGCTGGCCGAGGCCCTGGGACTTGTGTCCGAGCAATGGCAACTCACTTTTCAGTCGCGCTTCGGCCGCGCCGAATGGCTCCAACCCTATACCCAGGACACCCTGGTACACCTGGCCGGCAACGCCATCGAACGGGTAGACGTGATTTGCCCGGGCTTTGTCGGCGACTGCCTGGAGACACTGGAAGAGATTGCCGTCGAATGCAAGACCGCCTTCCTTCAGGCCGGGGGAGCCGAATTCCATTACCTGCCGTGCCTGAACGAGCGCGACGACTGGATTGCGGCATTGGCCGAACTGACGACAACTCATCTCGGCCATTGGCTGAACCTGCCGGCGGCGGGCGATCCGCGCAGCGCCGGAAGAGCCGCGGCGCTTGGCGCCACGAAATGACTCGCTCTTGATCTTTCCGGGGAAGCACCCATCTTCCGGGAACCGACCTGCCCGAGAAGAAGCGCCATGCCTGATACCCTGATCGTCGTCTGCCCCCACTGTGCTGCGCCGAATCGTGTTGCCGCCGCCCGCCTTGCCGATCGCGGAACCTGCGGCAAATGCAAGCAGGCCTTGTTCGCGGGCCATCCAGTGGAACTGAATGCCGCCAATTTCGACGTCCATACCGGCCGCTCCGACCTGCCGATCGTCGTCGACTTCTGGGCGCCGTGGTGCGGTCCCTGCCGTGGCATGGCACCGGCCTTCGAGCAGGTTGCGCGGGATCTCGAGCCGAATATTCGCCTGGCCAAACTCGACACGGAAAGCGAACCGCAGCTGGCGGCGCGCTTCGCCATCCGCAGCATTCCGACGCTGGCGATCTTCCGAGGCGGTCGCGAAATCGCCCGGCAATCCGGCGCGATGGACGCGGGCAGCCTGACGCGCTGGATCCGCAGCCATATGTGAACTGAGGTGAACTGAGCTGAACTGAGGTCAAGATTCGGCGACTGCAGCCGTTAATGCAAATAGAGCGCTGACCGCGTTCCCCTGCCTTAACCGCCCATTGCGTCCCCCTACATGAGGCCATCGTGAAGATTGCCGCCAGCAGCCTCGCGTTCTCGTCTCAACATGCCGCCACATCGAGTTTGCAGCGTAGCGAAAGTCTGCGCGCCTGGGTCGGCCCGAGGCGACCGGATTTTGGTAATGGCGGAGCCGGACAAACCCCGCCAGTTGCGCCGCCACCCACCATCTCCCCCGCCGCTCACAGGGCAGAAGCCCAGCAACAGTCATCGCAACCGTCTGCCGCCGAATCGATCAATGCCGCCATCGACAACGCCAATCACGATCCGATCCTGCAACTGATCCGGGCGATGCTGGGAATGCTCACGGGTCGCAACTTCCAGGTATTTTTCGACGAGGTATTTCGAGGGCGGGCGACCCAGAATGATCCAAGCATCGAACTCGGCCTGCCGGCACCGCCCACGCCCCAACCGGTCCAGCCCCCGAAAAGCGCCGGCTTCGGCATCGAATACGATCGGCATGAGATACGCACCGAGACCGAGCAGAGCAATTTCCAGGCGGAAGGTTCGATACTCACCGGCGATGGCCGGGAAATCAAGTTCCAGCTCAGTCTCAGCATGCAACGCCGCTATAGCGAGGAAAGCTCCCTCAGCCTGCGCGCCGGCGACGCTCCGCGCAAGGATCCCCTGGTCATCAATTTCGGCGGCAGCGCCGCGCTGCTGGAAAGCCGACGATTCAAATTCGACCTCGCCGGTGACGGCCAGGAGGTCAACCTGCCGATGCTGGCCGGCAACAGCGGATATCTGGCGCTCGACCTGAATGGCAACGGCAGGGTCGACTCGGGCAAGGAACTCTTCGGCCCCGCCAGCGGCGACGGCTTTGGCGACCTGGCGCGCTATGACAGCGACGGCAATGGCTGGATCGACGAGAGTGACCCGGTCTTCGGCAGTTTGAGAATCTGGAGGCCCGGCGCCGGGGCGGAGGACGCCCTGCTGAGTTTGCATGACCAGCAGGTTGGCGCATTATTCCTGGGCCAGCAGGCGACCCCGTTTGAAATTCGCGATGCAGCCAATCAATCGCTGGGGGCCGTGCGCGCCAGCGGTATCTATCTGGCCGAGAATGGCTCGAGCGGGACCCTCCAGCAGGTCGATCTGAGCGTCTAGTCCCACTCAACTCGGTCGTTCCGGCAGTTTGGTGCCGGTTTCGGCCTTCTTGGCAATCCTGCTGCGGCGCCGCGGAAAAATTTCGTTGCGGCCCTTGAAAGCTGGTTTCTTGTCCCCACTCTGGTTAAGGTTTGCCATAGAGATCGACGAGAGCGAGATATTTCCATGCAGGATAAGCACCCCATCCCGAACCCAGAACCAGGCCACGACGCGGAGACTCCAGGCATTACCCCGGACGCCACGGCTGAAACCGCCGAAGTCATGCCGAGCATCGAAGAGCTGCTGCGCGCCGCCGAACTCCTGGCCGCCGAGCATCACGATGCCTGGATGCGCGCCAAGGCCGAAACCGAGAACGTGCGCCGCAGAGCCCAGGACGACATCGTCAAGGCCCACAAATTCGCCAGCGAAAAATTTGCCACTGACCTGCTGGCGGTAAAAGACAGCCTGGAAGCGGCACTTTCCGACACCAACCAGAGCGCCGAAAGCCTGAATGGCGGTGTCGAAATGACCTTGCGCCAGTTGATTGCCGCGTTCGAGAAGTCGAGCCTGACGGAAATCAATCCGCTGGGCGAAAAGTTCGATCCGCACAAGCATCAGGCCATCAGTCAACTGGAAGCGCCGGACGAGGCGACCGAGCCGAATCATGTCCTCAATGTGCTGCAAAAGGGCTACCAGCTGCATGACCGCGTCATCCGCCCGGCACTGGTGGTAGTTTCCAAGGCCAGAGGAACGTAAGACGCGCTTGAAGCCCGGGCAAACAGCCCCATATTCGATTCAGATTTGAATTTCGGCCCCTAACCGGCCCAACGCCAACCAAGCAAAGGACATCACAAAATGGGCAAGATCATCGGCATCGACCTCGGCACCACCAACAGTTGCGTCGCCATCATGGAAGGCGGCAAGCCCAAGGTCATCGAGAACGCGGAAGGCGCGCGCACCACCCCCTCCATCGTCGCATACGCCGAGGATGGCGAGATTCTCTGCGGCGCATCGGCCAAGCGCCAGGCCGTCACTAACCCGAGGAACACGTTGTACGCGGTGAAGCGCCTGATCGGCCGGCGTTTTGACGAAAAGGAAGTGCAGAAGGACATCAACATGATGCCTTTCAAGATCGTCAAGGCCGACAACAACGATGCCTGGGTGGAAGTGCGCGGGCAAAAGATGGCGCCGCCGCAGGTTTCCGCCGAAGTATTGCGCAAGATGAAGAAGACCGCGGAAGACTACCTGGGCGAGGAAGTCACCGAAGCCGTAATCACCGTGCCGGCATACTTCAATGACAGCCAGCGCCAGGCCACCAAGGATGCCGGCCGCATTGCCGGTCTCGAAGTCAAGCGCATCATCAACGAACCCACGGCGGCGGCCATTTCCTTCGGCCTCGACAAGCAGGAGGGCGACCGCAAGATCGCGGTGTATGACCTCGGCGGCGGCACTTTCGACATCTCCATCATCGACATCGCCGAAATCGAAGGCGAACATCAATTCGAGGTGCTGTCGACCAACGGCGACACCTTCCTCGGCGGCGAAGACTTCGACCAGCGCGTGATCGACTACATCGTCACCGAATTCAAGAAGGAGCAAGGCGTCGACCTGAAGAACGACGTGCTGGCGCTGCAACGCCTCAAGGATGCGGCGGAGAAGGCGAAAATCGAGTTGTCGTCCGCGCAGCAGACCGAGATCAACCTGCCCTACATCACGGCGGACGCATCCGGGCCAAAGCACCTGACCATGAAGATCACCCGCGCCAAGTTCGAATCCCTGGTGGATGAATTGATCGAGCGCACCATTGCACCCTGCCGCATCGCCATCAAGGATGCCGGAGTCAAGGTCAGCGACATCACCGACGTGATCCTGGTCGGCGGCATGACGCGCATGCCCAAGGTGCAGGACAAGGTCAAGGAATTCTTCGGCAAAGAGCCGCGCAAGGACGTGAATCCCGACGAGGCCGTGGCCATTGGCGCCGCGATCCAGGGCGGCGTGCTACAGGGAGAAGTGAAGGACGTGTTGCTGCTCGACGTCACCCCGCTGTCGCTCGGCATCGAGACGCTGGGCGGCGTGATGACCAAGCTGATCCCCAAGAACACCACCATTCCGACCAAGCAGAGCCAGGTATTCTCGACCGCCGACGACAACCAGAGCGCGGTGACCATCCACGTGCTGCAGGGCGAGCGCGAAATCTCCGCCGGCAACAAGAGCCTCGGCCAGTTCAATCTGACCGACATCCCGCCGTCGCCGCGCGGCATGCCGCAGATCGAGGTGACATTCGACATTGACGCCAATGGCATTCTCCACGTGTCAGCCAAGGACAAGGCCACCAACAAGGAAAACAAGATCACCATCAAGGCCAACTCGGGCCTGAGCGAAGCGGAAATTCAGGCCATGGTGAAGGACGCCGAGGTGCATGCCGAGGAGGACAAGCTGGCCCACGAACTGGTCGAAGCCCGCAATAGTTGCGACGCCATGCTGCATTCGGTGAAGAAGGCCCTGGCCGAACACGGCGACAAGGTCGGCGCCGATGAAAAGGCGAACATCGAGAAAGCTGTCAAGGAAGCCGAAGAGGCAATCAAGGAAGGCAAGGACAAGGCGGCGATCGAAGCCAAGACCGAGGCGCTGATGACGGCGTCGCAGAAACTCGGCGAAGCCGTTTATGCTCAACAGAAAGCCGCGGACAACGCCGCGGCCGGAGCCGGATCGGCGGCTGGCGCGGAAGCGAAGAAGGACGACGGCGACGTGGTCGATGCCGAGTTTACGGAAGTGAAGGACAAGAAAAGCTAAGACAATTTTCAGCTGGCCGCTCGTCGGGCAACTGCCGATCGAGGTGCCGTTTTGGCTGGCCGAGTTCAAGTGGGTCCCCCCCCTTAACTCGGCCTTTGCACACGTTGGAAGATGACGAAATACTATGGCTAAACGCGACTATTACGAAATTCTCGGCGTCAATCGCGACGCGAACGAGGACCAGATCAAGAAGGCTTACCGCAAACTGGCCATGAAATTTCACCCGGACCGCAATCCGGACAATCCCAAGGCCGAGGAGCAGTTCAAGGAGGCCAAGAACGCCTACGAAATTCTTTCCGACGCGTCCAAGCGCACCGCGTACGATCAGTACGGCCACGCTGGAATCGATCAGCAGTCGGGCGGTGGTGGTGCCGGCATGGGCGGATTCGGCGACGCATTCTCGGATATTTTCGGCGACATCTTCGGCGCCGGACGGGCGGGCGGCGGACGCTCCAACGTCTATCGCGGTGCCGACCTGCGCTACAACCTGGAAATCGCCCTGGAAGACGCGGCACGAGGATCGGAAACCCGTATCCGCATCCCCACCATGGAAGCATGCGAACCCTGCAAAGGCAGCGGCGCAAAGAAAGGTACTGCACCCGCGACCTGTCCGACCTGCGGCGGTCACGGCCAGGTCCGCATGCAGCAGGGATTCTTCTCGATCCAGCAGACTTGCCCCAAATGCCATGGCACCGGCCGCTTCATCGCGGATCCCTGCACCACCTGCCACGGCGCCGGTCGCGTCAAGCAGCACAAGACGCTTTCGGTGAAAATTCCTTCCGGGATTGACGAAGGCGATCGCATTCGCCTCACCGGCGAAGGCGAACAAGGCGTGAATGGCGGCCCGGCAGGCGATCTCTATGTGCAGATCCACCTCAAGCCGCACGCCGTGTTCCAGCGCGACCACGACGACCTGCATTGTGAGATGCCGGTGAGCTTCGCCGCGGCGGCTCTGGGTGGCGAAATCGAGATCCCGACTCTCGAAGGCGTGGCGCGCCTCAAGATCCCCGCCGAAACCCAAACCGGCAAGGTATTCCGCCTGCGCGGCAAGGGCATCAAGGGCGTGCGCAGCATTGGCCATGGCGACCTGCTCTGCCACGTGGTAGTGGAAACCCCGGTGCATCTGACGGAGCGTCAGAAGGAACTGCTGCGCGAATTCGAGGCGATCAACGACGAGGACGCCGGCAAGCACAATCCGCGGGCCAAATCCTGGATGGACAAGGTCAAGGATTTCTTCGCCGGTTGAGCGCAAATGTCGGGTCTCGCCCCGGCGGGCGAGGTACTTTCTTGCTGCGCGGCGAGAGAGTACCCAAACGGGTTTGCCGACTGAGGCGCCCCGCTGGGACGATTGGGTGGATGCGCGGGGCGTGCCGAACGTGACGCGATGACGGCGCCGAAAGGGCGACTGCGCCGAAGCCACCGGCCGGCAGGCATGTGCCCGCAGCTCACAATCTGCGGGCTACATGCTGCTCAACAGTAACTCAAAAAAGCCCGCAAATGCGGGCTTTTTTAACGAAACTACCATCAAATCATCGGCTACTTTTTCTTTTCGCAGCGCGTGTTCTTGTTGGCCACGACAACAAACGCACCCCCCTCCTTGATGCACACCTGGCAGCTTTGCCGGTGACCGAAGGCAGTCTGCAATTTGTCGCACTGCGCCTTGGTCGTACTCCGCGCTTCCGCGAAAGCCGGAGCCGAGAGGCCCACAGAAACGACCGCAACGCAAATCCCTACCAATCCGATCCTTGGAACTCTAATCATCCCGCTCTCCTCTTGAGATTGAAAGTTGGCGCCAACCTCGGAACGCTATCCCAGATCTGAGAGTCTCGATTTCGGGTTGGGCATCCTGCATAACGCAAGCTTGCGAAAATAGTTGACACTTCAACGAGACTTGCCTGTCATCAATTTCGCGGTGGGAAATCTCGCTCGCCGGCTTGTCGGCTAGCCAACCCGATACCGATTGATCTCGTCGCGCGTCTGCAATGCCACCTGCCGCGCGGCTTCTGCAAACTTCTCGCCGCCATCGACCTGTGTCCCCGCATAGAGGATCGCCCGCGACGAATTGATCGCCAGGCCCATGCCGGCGGAGTTTCGGCCGGCCCTGACCGTGGCTTCGATGTCGCCGCCCTGCGCGCCGACGCCGGGGACCAGCAGCGGCATGTCGCCAACCAGTTGGCGCACTCTGCGGATTTCATCCGGATAGGTCGCGCCGACCACCAGCGCGCACTGACCGTCCTGGTTCCATTCCCCGGATACCAGGCGGGCAACGCGCTCGTAGAGACGCTCCCTGCCGCTTGTCCCATCGACTCTATCCACCCGGTCGACTTCCAGATACTGCAAATCGCTGCCTCCCGGGTTGGAGGTGCGGCAGAGCAGGATCACGCCCCGATCGCGGTAAGCCAGGAAAGGCTCGACCGAGTCGCGCCCCAGATAGGGATTGACGGTCACGGCGTCGGCGCCGTAGCGCTCGAAGGCCTCGATCGCATACAACCCGGCAGTGCTGCCGATGTCGCCGCGCTTGGCATCGAGGATCACCGGCAGGCCGGGATGCCTCTCGTGGATGTAGTTGATGATGCCCTCGAGCTGATCTTCGGCGCGCCGCGCGGCGAAATAGGCGATCTGCGGCTTGAAGCAACATGCCAGGTCGGCGGTGGCGTCGACGATGCTGCGGCAGAATTCGAAGATGGCGTCGGCGCGTCCGGCAAGATGCGCTGGAAATCGCTCCGGGTCGGGGTCGAGACCGACGCAGAGCAGGGAGTTGCGCTGGCGGCTGGCCCGGTTAAGGCGCTCGATGAAGGTCATGTGGATGCAGCGTCAATTGCGCCGCCAGGTGGTGCCGTCAGCCGAATCCTCCAGCACAATGCCGGCAGCCAGCAGTTCGCCGCGGATCCGATCCGCTTCAGCAAAGTCCCTCGCCTGCTTGGATGCCGCGCGGGCGGTGATCTGTCCCTCGATCTGCGCTTTGCTCAGCCCATCGCCTCGCTCCGGGGCCGCTTGCAGATAGGCGTTCGGGTCGCGCTGGAGGAAGCCCAGCGTTCCGCCCAGCGCTTTCAACAAGCCTGCGTCCTGCGCCGAGGCTGTCCGGTTGACTTCGCCGGCCAGCTCGAAAAGCACGGCGATCGCCTCCGGCGTATTGAAATCGTCGTCCATCGCCGCGTGGAAACGCTGCGCCGTCGGCTCGTCCCAGTCGATGGCCAGGACAGGGACCTCGACGACGCTCTTCAACGCTGTGTACAGGCGGTCGAGCGAACTCCTGGCGTCGGCCAGGGTCGTTTCACTGTAGTTGAGCGGACTGCGGTAGTGTGAACGCAGCACGAAAAAACGCACCACTTCGGCGTCGAAGACCTTCAGCACGTCGTCGATCTTGAAGAAATTTCCCAGCGATTTCGACATCTTTTCATCGTTGAAGCGCAGGAAGCCGTTGTGCAGCCAATAGTTCACGAATCCCGGTCCGTGCGCACCCTCGGACTGGGCAATCTCATTTTCATGATGCGGAAACTGCAGGTCGTGGCCGCCACCATGGATGTCGAAATGTTGGCCGAGATGGAACTCACTCATCACCGAGCACTCGATGTGCCAGCCCGGGCGTCCCTGTCCCCAGGGCGACGGCCAGGATGGCTCGCCGGGCTTGGCGGCTTTCCAGAGGACAAAATCGAGCGGGTCGCGCTTGTGCGGATCGATCTCGATGCGCTCGCCGGCACGGAGATCAGACAGGGTTTTACCCGATAATTTGCCGTATCCGGCGAACTTCGCCACGGCATAATAGACATCGCCATTCGCCGCCGGATAAGCCAGATCCTTGGCGATCAGTTTCTCGATAAGCACCACCATGCCGGGAACATGATCGGTGGCGCGCGGTTCGAAGGTGGGCGGCAGCATCAACAGGCGTCCGGTATCGCGATGAAGATTCGAAACCATGCGCTGGGTCAACTCGCCGATGGATTCGTGGTTTTCCGCGGCACGGGCAATGATCTTGTCGTCGACATCGGTGATGTTGCGAACATAGGTGACTGCATAACCACTGATTTTCAACCAGCGATACACCATGTCAAATGACAGAAGCATTCGCGCATGGCCGAGGTGGCAGTCGTCATACACCGTCATACCGCAGACATACATGCCAACCCGGTCGGGCTCGATGGGGACGAAAGTCTGCTTTTCACGCGCCAGGGAGTTGTAGATTCTAAGCATGTTGAAATTGCTGAAAGGTGCTGTGTGGCTGACCAGGCAGGGTTCGGGTCCGGTCACGGAGGGAGTGGCGGAGATTGTGAATAGCGCCTGCTTCTTGGTAGAATGAAAGGTCTTAACCCGCTTTCCTATTGATATTATCATAACATATGAGTGCACGCCGCTTCCCGCTTAGAGCAACAATCGCCGCTCTCGCCGCCGCCCTGGTTTCGCTCGCAGCCCCGGTGCTGGCCGATACGCTGCAGGACATCAGCAAGCTCATGAAGCAGGGCCAACAGGCACAAGCCCTGGAGAGAACCGAAAAGTACCTTGCCGGCAAGCCCAAGGACGCGCAGGGACGATTTCTCAAGGGGTTGATCCTTACCGAGATGAACCGCACACCGGAGGCCATCGCGGTATTCACCAAGCTCACCGAGGATTTCCCGGAACTGCCCGAGCCCTACAACAATCTGGCCGTGATCTATGCCCAGCAGAAGCAGTATGACAAGGCCAAGCAGGCACTGGAAATGGCGATTCGTACCCATCCTTCGTATGCCACGGCGCACGAAAACCTAGGCGACATTTATGCCCGTATGGCGAGCCAGGCATACGACAAGGCCCTGCAAATCGATTCCTCAAACGCCAGCGCCCAGACCAAGCTGGCCATGATCCGCGACTTGATGACCGCTTCGTCCCGCCCGACGCCCGGCAAACCCGTCGCCGCCATTGCGGCTACCGCCGCGCTGACGCCACCGCCTGCGGAGGCCAAGCCGGTCGAAACCAAAGTAGAACACAAGCCGGTGGCGACCACGCCCCCAACGCCACCGGCATCCGCCAGCGCTCAAGCGCCCGCGACTTCGCCACCGCCCGCAACTGCCAAGCCTTCCTCCGCCAACACCAGCAGCGACATTGGCAAGACGCTTGATGCCTGGGCAGCGGCCTGGTCGAAGAAGAACGCCAAGGCCTATCTGTCGTTTTATGCGAAGGATTTCCAGACACCGGGTGGCGAATCTCGTGCCTCCTGGGAATCCGAGCGGACCAAGCGCGTCACCAAACCAGGTAACATCCAGGTAACCATAGCCAGCTTGAGCGTAACCGTCGAAGGGGCGGATCGCGCCACCGCCCGGTTTCGCCAGAATTACCGCTCTGCTTCGCTCAAGACCACCAGCAGCAAGCTGCTGGTGCTGGTCAAGCAGGACGGCAAGTGGCTGATCCAGCAGGAGCGCGTCGGAAAGTGAAGCGCCGGGACACGATCATGCAACTGCGCGCCATGGTCCTCGCTGCCTGCGTCCTGGCTTGCGGCTGGCTTGCCGCGGCCCACGCCGAAGCTGCCCATGCCGCCAACCCTGCCCGCTACTCGGATGCAGGACCAGAACCGCTGTTGGCACGGGTCTTCGAACATATTGAACAGAACCGCCTGGGCGACGCCTTTCAGGAAGTCGAGGCGCTGGTCAAGGCGTATCCGAATTTCCACCTCGCCAACCTCATCAAAGGCGATCTTCTGCTCGCGCGCAGCCGGCCGATCCAGGCCTTCGGCAATGTCGCCGACGGCCACCGGGACAAACTCGCGGACTTGCGCGACGAGGCCATCGCCCGCCTCAAGGGATACCATGACAAGCCGCCGGCCAACTACGTGCCGCGCTACCTCTTGCAGATGCGGCCGGACCAGGATTACGCGATCGTCGTGGATACGCAAAAAGCACGGCTATACCTTTATCAAAACGAAAAAGGCACACCGCGTTTCGTCGCCGACTACTATATTTCCCACGGCAAGCTGGGCACCGACAAGCTTCGAGAAGGCGACAAGAAAACACCGATCGGCGTGTACCACGTCACCGGCAGCCTGTCGCGTCAAAAACTCAGCGATTTCTACGGCACTGGCGCGTTCCCGATCAGCTATCCCAATGAGTGGGACAGGCGTCACGGTCGCAACGGCCATGGCATTTGGCTGCACGGCACGCCCTCCAACACCTTCTCGCGCCCGCCCAAGGCATCCGACGGTTGCGTGGTGCTGGCCAATCAGGATCTGGATGCGATCTCCAAGAATCTGCAAATCGGCCTGACGCCGGTGATCATCAGCAACAGTATTGAGTGGCTGTCGCTCGATGACTGGCAAGCCGAGCGCGCCGCGCTCAATAGACAGATCGAGCAGTGGCGCAGCGACTGGGAGGGCCTCGACGTCGAGCGATATCTTGGCCATTACTCGAAGAATTTCATCGGCGACGGCCAGAATTATGGGCAATGGAGCACGCGCAAGCGCTTGGTGGCCAGCGGAAAGAGTTGGATCAAGCTGTCCGCCGAGAACGTCAGCATGCTTCGCAACCCGGGCAAGGAAGACATGGTGGTCGTCACCTTCGACCAGGACTACCGCAGCAACAATCTCTCCAATGTCATGAAGAAACGCCAATACTGGCAAAAGGAAGATGGGCAGTGGAAGATTGTTTATGAAGGCGCCGGCTGACGCCTGGTCGAGCCCGGCATCCGGTAGAGCCCCGTCACATCCCCGCAAGTTCTCAAACCCGCCACGGAGTATTCCATGAAACATTTAGTCCTGCTGGCCGCCGGCCTGCTGCTCAATCTGCCTAGCTTCGCCGCCAATCCGATGGTGGAAATGCGAACGAGTCAGGGCACACTGGTCATCGAACTGTTCGCCGACAAGGCGCCCAAGACCGTCGCCAATTTCTTGAAATACACTCAGGACGGGTTCTACAACGGGACCATTTTTCACCGCGTGATCAATGGCTTCATGATCCAGGGCGGCGGCTTCACGGCCGACATGAAGCAGAAGGAGCCTCGCGCGGCGATCGAAAATGAAGCCAAGAACGGTCTCAAGAACAGCGTCGGCACCCTGGCGATGGCGCGTACCTCCGAACCGCATTCGGCCACCGCCCAGTTCTTCATCAACCTGGTGGATAACGGCATGCTCGATTATCCCGGACGCGATGGCTGGGGATATGCGGTATTCGGCAAAGTGACCAGTGGATTGGAGGTTATCCAAGGTATTGCCAAGGTGAAGATCGGTAACGCCGGTCAACACCAGAATGTGCCATCGACTCCGGTGGTGATCGAGTCGGTCAAGCTGTTGCCTGAAACGAAATAGGTCTACTCCAAGGAAAACCGATGATCAAGCTCCATACCAACCGCGGCGTTATCGCCGTCGAACTCGACAGCGAAAAGGCGCCGGAGTCGGCGAAGAATTTCCTCGCCTATGCCGAGGCCGGGCACTACGACAACACCGTTTTCCACCGCGTCATCGATGGATTCATGGTCCAGGGCGGCGGTTTCGAGCCCGGCATGAAGCAGAAACCCTGCAATGCGCCGATCAAGAACGAGGCCGACAACGGCCTGAAGAACCGGCGTTATACCCTGGCCATGGCGCGCACCTCCGATCCGCATTCGGCCACCGCGCAGTTCTTCATAAACGTCGCCGACAATGCCTTCCTCGACCACACTGCGCCAAACAGCAGCGGTTGGGGCTATTGTGTCTTCGGAAGAGTCCTCGAAGGCACCGAAGTGGTAGACAAGATCAGCGCCGTCAAGACCGGGCGCAAAGGCTCCCATCAGGACGTGCCCGTCGAGGACGTCGTCATCGAGCGCGCCGAGATAGTTTGAACGAATAGGGGATTGCCGGCATGTCGGTCGCGCTGTTCATTTCCGACCTGCATTTATGCCCGACGCGGCCGGCGATCGTCCGCTTGTTCGAGGACTTCCTGAGCCGGCAGGCCGTGCAAGCGGATGCCTTATATATCCTTGGTGACCTGTTCGAATACTGGGCGGGGGACGACTCCTTGGGCGAAACGTTCAACGCCACGATCTGCTCTGCGCTGAAGAACCTGGCCGATCACGGTACGCGCGTATTGTTTATCGCCGGCAACCGCGATTTTCTGGCCGACACCGGCTTCGCACTGGCCAGTGGCGCCCAGATGCTCGCCGAGCCAACACTGACTGACATCTCCGGCACCGCCACGCTGCTGATGCACGGCGATACGCTGTGCAGCGAAGATGTCAGCTACCAGGACTTCCGCCGCACGGTTCGCTCGGCCGCATGGCGCGCCGGCTTCCTGGCGCAGCCGCTGGCGGCGCGCAAGGCCCAGATCGAGGCACTGCGCCAGAAAAGCGAACGCGAGAAGCTGGTGAAATCCGCCGCCAGCATGGATGTGAATGCGACAAGCGTTGCCACGTTGTTGCGCAGCCACGGCTATCCGCGCCTGATCCACGGCCACACTCACCACCCCGCGCACCACACTCATACCATCGACGGCCATGTCTGCGAACGCTGGGTGCTCGGCGACTGGTATGCCAGCGGCAGTTATCTCGCCTGTGACGAAATTGCCTGGCGCGCCGTGACACTGCCGGCTCCGTGAGCGAGGCGCTTCGGCTGCTCCGCTCGGTATTCGGCTACGCCGGGTTCCGCGGCGCCCAAGCCGAGATTGTCGACCATGTCGGCAACGGCGGTGACGCGCTGGTGCTGATGCCGACCGGCGGCGGCAAGTCCCTGTGCTTTCAGATTCCGGCGCTGCTGCGCCCGGGCTGCGGCATCGTCGTCTCGCCGCTGATCGCGCTGATGCAGGACCAGGTCGATGCGCTGCTGCAAGTGGGTGTGCGTGCCGCATTCCTCAACTCGTCCCAGGATTTCGACACCGCCCTGGCGACCGAAAGACGCCTGCTGAAAGGCGAACTCGACCTGCTCTACGTCGCACCCGAGCGTTTGCTCACCGAACGCTTCCTCGCACTGCTCGACAGGCTGGCGGGCGAAAAGCGCGTCGCCTTGTTCGCCATCGACGAGGCGCATTGCGTTTCGCAATGGGGGCACGATTTCCGTCCCGAGTACATCCAGCTCTCGGTACTACACGAACGCTACCCGGCGGTGCCGCGCATCGCCCTGACCGCCACGGCCGACGCGCTGACGCGCGCCGAGATAGTTTCCAAGCTCGGCCTGAACGAAGCGCGCACCTTTGTCGCCAGCTTCGACCGCCCGAATATCCGCTACACCATCGTCGAGCGCGGGGCCGGTCAAATGAGCCCGCGGAAGCAGCTGCTGGCTTTTCTCGCCGACCATCGCCGTGAAGCCGGCATCGTCTATTGCCTGTCGCGCAAGAAAACCGACGAGACGGCGCTCTGGCTGCAAGCGCAGGGCGTGACCGCATTGCCTTACCATGCCGGCATGGACGCCGACGCCCGGCGGGAACACCAGCAGCGCTTCGTCCGCGAGGACGGCGTCGTGATGGTCGCCACTATCGCCTTCGGCATGGGCATCGACAAACCCGACGTGCGCTTCGTCGTCCACCTCGACCTGCCCAAGAGCCTCGAAGCCTACTACCAGGAAACCGGGCGCGCCGGCCGTGACGGGGAACCGGCAGAGGCCTGGATGACCTACGGGCTCAACGACGTGGTCATCCACAGAATGCGTATCGACGAATCGGCCGCACCCGACGAACAGAAACGCATCGAG
>Ga0163199_1000301_pt1 | contig 31443 bp, 34 predicted proteins | sample PL_2010_150m_FD_113537 | JGI IMG/M metagenome (GOLD analysis project Ga0163199, IMG submission 113537) | Freshwater microbial communities from Powell Lake, British Columbia, Canada to study Microbial Dark Matter (Phase II) - PL_2010_150m | ecosystem: Environmental > Aquatic > Freshwater > Lake ...
ATCCGACAAACTCGAGAAAATATGAAATAAAACAAAATGCGCATAGCGATTTTTTCCGACGTTTTTTATCCTGAACTTTCCGGGATATCGGACTCCTTGATTTTCCTGGCCAAAGAACTTGCGTCTATGGGGCATGAAATGCGCTTTTACGTTCCGAATTATTCCGTCAGAGACTACGCCATTGCCGGTCTCAAGCCGGCAGAACTGAACCTCGGCAGTAACATAAGTTTCAAGCGCCTTTTTTCCATCCCATACCTTACCGGTACGAAACAGGGGCGCCTTGTCATACCTTCTCCGTTATTTCTGTTCGATATAAAGAAATTCAATCCCGACATAATACATACGCAACTCTTTTTCGGAGCCGGAATCGACGCCCTGATGGCCAGCGCCATTCTCAAAAAGCCAATAATAGGCACGAATCACACGGCAGTGACGGAATTCGTAAAATTCAGCCCGTTGAAAGGAGGATGGATCTCAAGGCTTGCCCTTCGGTACGTCAACTGGTATTACGGAAAATGCGCGCTCACGACTGCGCCTTCCCGTTCCGTAATCGACGAAATGAAATTCTACGGGTTCGAAAAAGAATCTCACGTAATTTCCAATCCGGTTGATACGGGAACATTCGCGCCGATAAACGACAAAAAAAAGTTCAAGAAAAAATTCGGCCTCGGAGATTATGTAGTTGTTCACGCCGGACGCCTTTCTCACGAAAGAAAAATAAGCGTGATAATAGAAGCATTGCAGCTTGTCAAAAAACGATTCCCGGGAGCCGAACTTGCCATCGCGGGACGCGGAATCGCCGAAAACGAATTCAAATCGCATGCCGAAAAGCTCGGCATAAAATCCTCGGTAAAATTTCTGGGATTTCTCGATCAGCGGACCCTAAATGAAGCTTACAATGCTTCCGAAATCTTCGCGATAGCTAGCACTTCCGACACGCAGAGCATGGTGATGATGCAGGCAATGGCTTCTGGCCTGCCTGTGATAGGCGTCAAGGCGCGCGCGCTCCCGGAATACATAAACAGGAAAAACGGAATATTGATAGAACCGGATGACCAGGAAGCTCTCGCGAAAAAAATATTATTCCTTTTCAAGAACCCGGAAAAAAGAAAAGAATTGGGCGCGGGTGCAAGAGAATTCTCGCTGAACTTCAGTTCGAAAAATATAGCCGAGTCTTGGGAAAAAATTTACGAAAATGGAATAAGAATGTATAATTCCAGTAAGAAATGAAAATAAGCTTTGTAATACCTGCGTATAATGAAGAAAAAAGCCTCCCGGCCTGCCTGGAATCCATCTACGGGGAAATAAAAAGAAATACCGGTATTTCTTTCGAGGTAATAGTGGCGGACAACGCGTCCACGGACCGTACCTCCGAAATCGCCAAAAAATACCCAGGCACAATCGTAGTTCTCGAAACCGAGAAAGGGGCTAACCGCGCCAGGCAAGCGGGATTCTTGAAGTCAACCGGCGACTTGATAGCCAGCGTGGATGCCGACACCATTTTGCCCGAAGGCTGGATTAAAAAAGCAATTGGCGAATTTTCAAAAAGAAGTGATCTTATCTGCCTCAGTGGGCCGTTCATATATTACGATACTTCCCTGCCGACCAGACTGCTCGCGAAAGTTTTTTATTTTTTCGGGTTGATGATTTCTCTGATAAACAAACATATTTTAAAAGTATGCTCTATGATTCAGGGCGGCAATCTCATTGTCAGGCGTTCGGCGCTGGAAAAAATAGGAGGATTCAACACGGCGATAAAATTTTACGGGGACGACACCGATCTGGCCAGACGGCTCAACGGCCTCGGCGACGTCAGATTCACTTTCTCTCTGCCTATTTACGCCTCCGGAAGACGTCTCCTGGGTGGTGGGGCCGTAAAAACCGGGCTTGTTTACGCGGCAAATTTCCTGTCGGTCAGTTATTTCAAAAAACCTGTGTCGAAAACATACTCCGATTTCCGGAAAAATCCGGATGGAACTTATTCCAAATTCTGATTCAATACCAATAAAATAATGAGATGCGGAGAATATTTTTAATAATCGGTGACTTGCTGGTTCTTTATCTTGCGCTTTTTCTGGCGCTCATAGCCCGTTACGGCGGCGAGTTTGGCAGATTTTCGGACCAGCACATAATTCCATTCAGCATAATTTTTATCGTATGGCTTTCCGTATTTTACGTCGCCGGCCTTTATGATCCGAAACGATTGCGGAACAATATCGAATTCTTAAAAACGCTCTTGTTGGCGATAATTGTCAATGCGGTCTTGGCTATGCTGTTTTTTTACCTTGTCCCGTATTTCGGAATTACGCCAAAAACAAACTTGTTCATATTCATTGTGGTTTTCGCGGCACTTGAAGTAATCTGGCGGCGTTCTTTCAACAGATTGGCTCTTTCATTTCAGGTAAAGATAAAAATCGCGCTGGTCGGGTCCGGCAAGGCCGCCGAGGAAATTTCTAAATTCATCGAAGAAAATCCGCAGCTGGGATACAAATTGGCGGTTCACCTGAAAAGCGGAAAAGAATCTTTCCCGCTTGAAACAACCGGGGACTGGAAAAAATTTATTGAGAAAAACGGAATCGATATGATTGTTATCCCGCGCAATCTCAAGAACGAGCCACACGCGGCCAAAATTTTTTACGGTTTAATGACGCTGAACGTGGAAATCATCGATCTCCCGGCTTTCTATGAAAGCGTATTCAAAAAAATTCCCCTTGATGAGGTCGGCGAAGAATGGTTCCTAGATGAAATAATAGGCAAGGAAAGAATATATGGGGGCGTAAAAAGAATAATAGAAACTGTTCTGGCGTTCGTTCTTTTCGTCGTTCTGCTGCCCGTGGAAATAATTGTGGCCGTTCTCGTGAAGTTGTTTTCTCCCGGCCCTGCAATTTATTCACAAATCAGGGTCGGCCTCAACAGAAAAGAATTCGTTATATATAAATTCAGAACCATGAAAGTGAATGAAAAGCACGGTTGGCCTGGGGAGGATGACAAAAGAATCACTTTGGTGGGAAAGTTTTTGAGAAAAACGCACCTCGACGAACTGCCGCAGCTATTGAACATAATTAAGGGTGATATTTCTTTTGTAGGACCAAGACCCGATTTCGTCGATTTCTACAAAGACCTTGAAAAAACCATTCCGCATTACTCCGTCAGAACTCTCGTCCGCCCCGGCGTAACGGGCTGGGCACAGGTAAATTATCCGATTACGGCATCCCTCGAACAAACCAAAGAACGCCTGGCTTACGACCTTTATTACATAAAGAATCACTCCGTCGCCTTGGATATTGCAATCATCGCAAAAACGATTAAAGTACTCTTTACGGCGCAGGGCCGCTGAATAAAGATATGAAAATTCTATTGACCGGCAGCGCCGGCTATATAGCGCGGGTTCTCTTTTTGGAGAAATTGCTCAAAGAAAAAAACATCGATGAAATAGTCGGTATTGATATTCTGCCGCAACCGGCAGACATTCATGACAAAAAACTGTCTTGGATAAAATATGATCTCTCCGAATATGGCTGGGAGGAAGCCACGCTGAAGCACGGCCCGTTTGACGCCGTCATTCATCTGGCTTTCAGAATAAGGAGCCCTTACGGAAAGATAAAAGAAACAGACGAAGAAAATCTGGCGCTCTGTAAAAACGTATTCGATTTCGCTTTTAGAAATAAAATCCCGAGGTTGATATACACGAGCAGTGTCGCCGCTTACGGCGCATCAGAAGCGAATATAGGAATTCTCATCAGTGAAACGGCACCGCTTAAAGAAGGAAAATCTCCTTATGGAGTCCAAAAAAAAGAGGTTGAAGAGATGCTGCTAAAAATGATATCCGCGGCGCGTCCCGTAACCGATATTTCGGTTATGCGGCTCGGCAGCGTTACCGGCCCGGTCGGCCAAAGCTTAAAAAGCAAATCGATCAGTTTGATATCTTTCATCAGGAAAATCCTGCCGTTCATAATCGAGGCCGACCCGGCCTGGGCGCGGCAATTCGTGCACGAAAAGGATGTTATTGAAGCTATTTGGAAACTGACGATCTCAACACCAAAAAAACAATCCGATGAGGTTTACAATATCGCTCCGTCGTCCTTTCTCACGGCCAAAGATATGGCTAAGTTGCTGAAAAAAATTGTTATTAAAGTCCCGAAGTCGTTTATCAAACCGCTCTTTTGGCTTGCCTGGAATTTGACTCTTGGACGAATTCCTACCCATCCCGATTCGGCGGCCGGTTTGATATATCCGATAAACGTAGACGGCTCCAAAATAAAATATATCGGCTTCGATTACCGGTTTTCTCCGGCAGACGCTTTGCTGGCACGCTCATGAAAAAAATCTTGGTAACCGGCGGCGCCGGATATATAGGAAGTCATGCTGTCCGCGCTCTCCTCAGCCATGGAAAGGAAGTCCTTGTAATTGATAACCTGGATAAAGGCCATCGCGAAGCCATACCCAAAGAAATACTAATCGAAGGAGATTTGAGAGATGGCGCGTTTCTCAGGGGTGTTTTTCAAAATAATCCCATTGAGTCGGTGATGCATTTTGCCGCAGATTCATACGTGGGAGAATCCATTGAAAATCCGGGAAAATATTACGAGAACAACATTCTCTCTTCTTTGAACCTGCTGCACGCCATGCAAAAGTACGGCGTGGCAAATATCATTTTTTCTTCTACCGCAGCCGTATATGGAAAAGGAAACGGCAAACCCCTTAAAGAAGTCGATTCTGCGAAACCGATAAATCCGTATGGGTTTACGAAGCATATCGTCGAGCGAATGCTTTCCGATTTCGCCGACGCACATGGTCTGCGATTCGTCGCTTTGAGATACTTTAATGCCGCGGGCGCGGACCCTAAAGGAGATATCGGCGAATCCCATGTTCCCGAAACGCATCTCATCCCGCTTACTCTTGCTGTGGCGGCCGGAAAATTGCCCGCACTCACCGTATTCGGCAATGATTATTCCACTCCGGACGGCACCTGCCTCCGCGACTATGTGCATGTCACGGATATTGCAGATGCACATTCTCGCGCTCTTTCTTATCTTGAGCAGGGAGGTGCAAGTACTATTTTAAATGTTGGCAACAACAAGGGATACTCCGTGTTGGAAGTAATAAAAACCGCCGAGAAAATTACCGGAAAAACAATTCCTACTATAATCTCGAATCGTCGCGCGGGCGACCCTGCGCTGCTATTGTGCGATAACTCTCGCATACAACAAATATTACACTGGGAGCCGAAGCTATCCTCTATTGAAAACATCATTGAAACGGCATGGCGATGGGAACTGGGCCGGAGTTTCTAGCCTAGGCATCTCTTAATTTACCACCCTTTGGAAATATAAAATGAAATGCGGAAACATATAAAAAAATTTCTTTTTGAAAATACATCTGCAAAACAGACCGTAGCCAAAAATACCGTCTGGCTTTCCATCTCAAATTTCGGCGGACGGATTATCAAAGCGGCCATCGTTATTTATGCCGCCCGCGTACTCGGAACCGAAGGCTGGGGCGTGTTTTCTTATGCCGTCACGCTGGCGGGGTTTTTGACTCTTTTTATTGACCCGGGTATCAACGCCATTCTCATAAGGGATGTAGCGAAGTCATCGAAAGAAGACCAGGAAAAAATCCTCTCAACGACATTCGTAATGAAAATATTCATCCTCGTCGGAGGAGTATTTCTCGTGCTCTTCGTCGCGCCATTTTTCAGCACTCTACCCGGCGCGAAGGCCCTGCTTCCACTCGTCGCGCTTATCATCGCGTTTGATACCATACGGGATTTCTTTTCTTCATTTATCCGCGCAAAGGAAAAAATGGAATTGGAAGCTGGCATTTTCCTTCTTATGAACGCGGCGATTGTGGCCTTTGGTTTCCTATTTCTTACGCTCAAGCCAGGCGTTGCGTCATTCGCGTGGGGCTATGTGGCAGGAACCGCCATTGGCACCATCGCCGCGACCTACGTCATGCGTGGTTACCTCAAAAAAATATTTTCTTTTTTCTCCATCGGGCTCGTAAAACCTATTCTCTCCTCCGCGTGGCCGTTTGCCATCACTGGAGCGCTTGGCGGACTACTCACGAACGCGGATATTTTGATCATCAGCTGGCTACGCACGGCATCGGATGTCGGCATTTATTCGGCATCCACCCGGATTATCCATATCCTTTACGTCATTCCCGGAATTATTCAGATGAGTATACTTCCTCTATTCGCCCGTCTAGTTCGTAGCGACGATCAGAAGTTCCGCGGCATTTTTGAACGGACGCTCGGACTTGTTTTTCTCGTCGCGATTCCTCTGGCGCTCGGCGGCGCTATCCTCGGGACCCAAATTGTGTCTCTTGTTTTTGGCCCTGCATACGCTTCGGGAGATCTTGCCTTCAAGATTCTTATACTTACGATGCTTGTTGATTATCCTATGGCGGTCATCAGTATGGCGATCTTCGCATATAACCGCCAAAAGGGGCTGATTATTACATCTCTCATCGGCGGCATAAGCAACGTAGTGCTCGACCTAGCGCTCATTCCGCGCTTCGGTATAGCCGGGTCAGCCGTGGCAACGTTAATCGCTCAAATTCTTAGCAACTGGTACCTCTGGCGTATAATGAAAAAAGTTAACTATTTCCAAGTATTGCCACGTTTGAAAAAAATGGCTGCGGCCGGGGCGATTATGGCGTGTGCTACCGTCATTCTCCTTTTCCTCAACGTGAATGTGGTTCTAAATATTATTATCAGCGCCGTGATTTATTTCTCAGTGCTCAAAGTCCTGCGAGAACCTCTTTTTGACGAAGCTCGGCTCATTCTAAATCAGGCGCGGACTAATTAGTTTTATACGTTCTTAATATTTTGCTCTTCAAAAAATCCGGCAGGATGCGGAACAGCCGGTATCCAAAAAGGCGCAGGTAACCGTAAATAATGGCGAATGGATATCCGGGATAGTCGCGCCGGTACGCGCGTGTGAGACGCAAATCTTTCATGAGTTGTCCGAGCTTATTGAGCGAGCTGATGTTTCCTGGACGGAGCGTAAAGCCAGTCGCGAAAGCCGGCAGGTTGGCGAGCTTTCCCAAACGGCCGATGCGTAACCAGAGGTCGTAATCTTCCACATGACGGACATTTTCGCTCTCGCCGTAGCCGCCGGCCCGCACAGCCGCCTCGCGGCGGAACATGACCGAGGAATGCGTAAAGCAGTTTCTTTGGAGCATTCGCGCCCGAATCGCCGCGTCGCTTTCCGGCAAACGGTAGCGAAAAAGTTCAGCTCCAGATTCATCCAGAATGCAAACAGCCGTACCCAAAAGAACATAATCTGGACGCTCGTCCAAAAATTTCGTCTGGAGCTTTAACTTGTCGGCTTCCAGCCAAATATCATCGTCGTCGATGCGGGCGATGTACTCCCCGCGAGAGAGCGAAAGACCGCGGTTCAGGGTCTTTTGTATGCCAATATTCTTTGGATTCCGCGCGCATCGGATTCTCCGGTCGCTTTCCGCAAAACGTTTTGCCACTTCCGCCGTCTCGTCGGTTGAACCATCGTCAATTATGAAAAGTTCCCAATCCTCAAAGGTTTGGCGCAAAACGCTCTCCGCGGCGCGCGGCAAAAAACGAGCGCCGTTATGGACCGGCAAAATGATGCTGATTTTCGGCATGTTAAAGAGTTTCCATGGTTTTTAGAAAATTGTCTATGACCTGTTTTTCTTGAAACTGCTCCACCACAAACTGGCGGCCAGCCGCCGCTATCTTTTCAAGTTCGTCCGGACGCGCCTGGTAATATTCAATCTTCTTTACTAAGTCCTCAAGCGTCCCATTGTAAGCTATGTAATGGACCCCCCTTTTGAAACCAAAATCGGCATACATCGGGCTATCAAGTCCAAGATAAGCGCATCCGCACGCCATGCCTTCGACGGAATTCACGGATGGCAGGCCTATATTTTCCTCCGGGGCGACGAACATTCTATAGCTATTGTAAGTGTCCACAATATCAAATCGGTAATAGTCTCTGCGAATCGGCTTGAAAATAGAGGCCAATAATTTCAATATCCTGTATGCTTTTGATCTCTTTGGTACGGCTTGAAGGATACCGATGAACGAGTCGAGCACGTGGCTTATTTTTTTGCGATTATCCACGATGACTTTTCTCATCGGATGGAGGGTGTTCACTTTGAAGTGCGCGAAATGGTCTGCCGAATGCGCGTCCCCTTCCTGAAAAAGCCAAAAAGTGCCCAGGGCAACACACTTGTTTTTTCTATCTAAGAAATCTCTCTTGCTCACGTACCGATTGCGAAGCCGAAACGGCAATATGCCAACGGAATCTATAAAGCCAAAATATTTATTGAAGTAGTCTGAATTTTTTAGGTTTGCCTCGGCGATCATCAATTTGGTATTCGTTTTTTTCACATTGCCAGCAATTTTTTTTGTCTGCTCAAAATAATGTGAAGCATGCAAAACTTTTTTTCCTTCAAAGTTTTTAAAAAAACTGCGCTCGGTCATCGCGTCGTCAAAAAAGGTTCCTCCGATAAAAGCAAAGCCGAATAAAATATCGTTCTTTGAATCCAGTTTTTTTAAAGAAAACAATATCTTTATCTTGAAAGGGTTTATCCCGTTGACCAAACACCAAAAGTAGATCTCAAAAAAAGAAAAAAATCTAAGGAAATAACGATTATTTAAAAAGGCGAGAAGATTGGAAATAGGAATTGAGGTGGCCGTCCCGTCCACTACAATGGCGGCTTCATATCTTTTATCCCGCAATATTTCGAGTAAAAAATTGAATCTTCCAGTGAGCCGTCGTATGGCACTTTCCTCAAAAACGAGCGAAAACAACGTGACTCCAAACTCGCTCACCACTTGCGGGTTATAAAAACAAATCCTCATCCTACTCAATAAAAACGGGATAGTTTTTATACGTGACGAGACGCTCAAGACGCTTTCCCCCCGTAACAACACTTTTATTCCTGGCGATGAGTTTCATGTCAAAACCTAATTTAATTTTTTATAAAACGACAATATCTCATTTAATATTCCATCTTTATCGAGTTTATGTTTACTGTATAGATCTTTGGGATCTCCGCTTTCGCCAAAAACATCCTTAACCCCCCATCTCTTTACCGGCTTGCCTAAACCATGTTCCGCCACAACCTCGGATACTGCCGTTCCCAGTCCTCCATACACATTGTGGTCTTCGATGGTAAAAATTCCCTTGGTTTCTTTGCCTGCCTGCAGAATAATGTCCTTATCGATCGGTTTAATGGTGTGAATATTGATCACTCTCGCTTTGATGCCTTGTCTGGCTAGTTCCTCCGCGACCTCCAGGGCTATATAGACCACGCCGCCCGTGGCTATAATGGCAATATCGTTTCCCCCGGACAAAGTTACGCCTTTCCCAAAATTAAATTCATAATCTGGTTTATTTACGCTTGGCACCGGTTGCCGGCAAAGTCTCAAATAAGCCGGTTTATCGGAAGATACGAGGTACCTCATCGCCCCAATGGTTTCTACATAATCAGCCGGCTGAATGACGGTCATGTTTGGAAGACCCCTCATTAAGTTGATATCTTCCAGCCCCATTTGAGTTGCTCCGTCTTTGCCTATCGCTAACCCTCCGTGCGTGCCGACTATTACCACCGGAGCCCCGTTATTCGCCACAGAAATTCTGATTTGATCGTACCTGCCTGTAATAAAACAGGCAAAGCTGGCGAGAAAAGGACGGTAGCCGGACACAGCCAAGCCGGCTGCCGCGGAAATGGCGTTGGCCTCCTGAATCCCAAATTGAAAAAATCTGGCCGGGTAGGTTTCCCTGAATTTGGCGGATTTCGTCGCTCCGGCTAAATCACAATCAACCACAACGACTTTTCCGTTCATCTTGCCTGCTTCCACCAAGGCGTCGCCGAAAGCATCTCTGGTTGCTTTGTTTTCTTCCATATACTTATATAATACCTAAAAAATTAATCGCTTCCGTATAATTTTTCTCATCGATAACCGGATTATGACCTCCACTCATGAATAACCGACCGTTTCCAAGGTAGCCCTTGTTGGTGTCGGCAATTATTACATGGGGCCGACCCTTCACTTCCCGCGCTTTTTCAAAAGCTGCAAGCAGTGCTTTAATGTCGTGTCCGTCTACGCGCTGGGTATGCCAATTGAAGGCCGCCCACTTGTCTCCCAAGGGTTCTATATCCATAATTTCTTTATTGGTTCCCTCTCCTTGTCTTTTATTAAAATCAACAATAACAACGAAGTTGTCTAATTTAAACTTTGGCGCCGACAAGGCTGTTTCCCAAACCTGGCCCTCGTTGCTTTCTCCGTCACCTATGATGGCATAAACTCTTTCTGTTCTGCCCGCCAGCTTCTTGGCCAAAGCGTAACCCATGGCCTCTGATTGTCCCTGCCCGAGGGACCCGGTAGTGGCGTCAATAAAGGGAAATCTTTTTCGCTCGGGATGGCCCTGTAAACGGCTGTTTATAATCCTCAATTGAGACAATTCGCTCTCCTTTATGAAACCGGCGATGGCAGTCGCCGCATACCAAGAAGGTACGGCGTGTCCTTTTGATAAAACAAACCTGTCTCTGCCCAACTCGGGATTGTGCCAATATTTTAACTGCTCTTCCGGACTCAGGTCCTTTGCCTCTTCTAAAAAATCCATCCAGTTTAGTTCGCCGAATAAAAGGCAGGTTATTATCTCTACTATGGATAACGCTGGTCCAATGTGCCCAGAACCCGCCTCATAAATTGTTTTTATCGTCGAAGCTCTTATCCGTTTTGCTTTTTCCTCTAACGCTTTTATTTTACTTGTATCCATGTTTGTCTCTTACGTATTTTTGCAAAATACCGGTTACCATATGGGAAATTGAAGAAAGATAATCTTCAAAATGAAAATTGTTATCGTTTTTCCCTATCTGTCCCGGGAATTGAGACGTGCCCGGAATGATAATGCAGATATCGGCCACTTCTTTAGATTTGCCGCCGGTGCCGCGCGTTATAGCCACAGTGGACGCCTTATACTTCTTGGCTACCTCGAAAGCTTTGATAACGTTGGACGAATTACCACTGCCGCTGAATCCTATTAAAATATCGCCTGGTTTTATATGGCCTTCCAGCTGCTGGCTGAATATGTAGTCCGGACCGAAATCGTTCATAACCCCCGTAATGACCGCGGGAGACACCGCTAAATTCACAACATTAATCCTTTTGATATCGTCGGGCAACGGCTTGCTTTTGTCGTCGCTGACAAAAGGATGAAAGTATAAATCGGTCACGAAATTATCTACGAAAGCCGCATTGCCGCCATTGCCGCAAATATAAATCGCTGTTCCATGCTCATAGGCCTTTAAGACCAAGTCGCACAACTTGGCTGCTTCGTCTATGGGAAAATTTTTTGTTATAGCCGCTTGTTCGTCTATGTAGAGCCGCACCAAGTCTTTATTTTGCATGTTATATATTATATATCTTTGATATTATTTACGCATCTATAGAGCATATCCTTACCCAGATAATATAAAAACGTATTATACGGATAATGGTGAAGCGGCGCAATGTTAAGAAATACCAGACTGGATAAAATTTTTACCTTCTTCAAATCATAAGCGTTATCGACTAAAAATTTTTCGAAAATATTTTTGAATTCCAGCAGGTTGTTTTTCAGCAAATAACTGTAATGGACCTCGCCGTTTTCCTGCTTTACCGAAAATCCCTCTTTTCTTATAACCTCGTTGGAAACCAACAGGGCATGATATAGTTTCGCGAAATCATAATAAATATCCCCGTAATCCGACAACCCGCCGAAATTGTGGCGCCAATCGATTAAAACGAACTTGCCGCCGTGCACTAAGACATTTTCCGGCTGCAGGTCGCCATGAAACAGAACCGGAACGCCGCTCAATAACCCCTTCCATTCTATCTGGTCCAAGAGTTGGCTGAGTTTTGGCATCCTTACCCCATTTATCATTCCTTCCTTATCTTTTATGTCTGTTTCTTTGTAAAGCTTTTCCAGCCGTTCCTTGGTTTTGTCCAAATAAAATTTCCTGACGGCGCCGTTGAATTCATTTTTTTTGTCCGCGTTCAGTTTAATCTCCTGCCAAAGCTTGGCCCGGCAAAACTGAAGGAATTTTTCGAAAATTCGGTTTTCTTCTATCTTATTCAACGTCAGTGCTCTGATGTACTTGTATGAATAGAAGTGTTCCGTATGGTGCACCAATTCCGGCACAATACCCTTGAGCAGGCCGGCGCGATAAACCCGATTTTTTATTATTTCCTTGTCTGCAAAATATTTTATGACATAATCATTTTCAAAGTACAAAAACTCACTGGGCTTAACCAAAAAATTTGACCCGCTGAAATGCAGGTTAGTTTTATAATAGTTGGCGTCATTGCCGGTATCAAACCACGTGAAAAATTGGGTGTGCAAAGGTTTGCCGATTAGTTCTTCCAGGCCGTCCATTACCTGCACCTCGCCTTGAACTCTGGGGTGTTCTTTGGTAAAGCCCTGCCAAAATGCTTCATAGTCATGAACCCCAGCCATACCGATAAAGGCGTTATTTAAAATATTTTTGGGGTCATCGCAGTGTTTCAACAATTCCGTCATGGGCATCTTATTATAAAATGCCTTAACCAGGCCGCCGGATACGCCGGCCATGCAATAATCCTGCGGATCGTCCGCCCTGGCTACTCCCAGCCAATTCCTGCTAGGCTCGGGTATTGTCTCCAAAACAATGGTATCGGCTGAAGTAAAAATGAAGGGGCATTGCAGATGCTCGCGGCAACAATAAAGCGAGTACCCCGCGCCACTGCCTTCGCCCTCGTATTTATCCACCTCTACCAGAGTTATTTTCCGGTCGGGGTAAGCCATTTTGGTAAAATCCCTGATTAAATCGGCGTTATGACCGATAGCGATAACAACCTCGATATTTTTAGGAAACTTATCGATTATATGCGACAAAACCGCCTTGTCGCCGACCGGCAACAAGGCCTTATTAAAATCTTTGGCATACGATATGCGCGTGCCTTTGCCGGCAGCCATTATGCAAACCTTGTAATCCATTGTAATTATCCTCCGGCTTGCCGGTGTTCATCCGCTATTCTCCCGCCTGGCCTGTTGTAATTATCCTTAAGACGAACTATATCATCAACTTCCGGAGTTGAAACTTCCAGAGCGAAATATTTTTCTTTGGCAAAAACCCTGTGTATATGAAGCGGCATTGCTGTCCATCCTTCGTATTTATTGATAAGTATCGATTGCATATTCTTGTTTACCCGCGCAATCATTTCCTCGTCAGCCATAAAAGTACTTTGTTCCTGCCCTGCTTTATGGTGCGCTTCGATGGCTCGATTAACCTTTTCATCAGAGTACATAAACAACTGAACGCTTCCGCTCAAAACAAGATTAACCTCGGTCTTTTTTTCATGAACTTGCAGACTGCATTTTTCGCCCGCATTCATGGTGATACCCTTCAAAACATAAATTCCATTCTCTACGAGCCAAGCTTCCGACCCCCATGGTTTATTGACCAAATAATCGCTGAGGTTATTTATGGCATCCTGTCTAAGTGGATTTCTGCCGGATACGTCGGATAATTGTCCAAAAGAAATCTTGCCGCTTACCACGAAAGCAAGGGTTTTTTCTCTAGCTTTGATTTTTTGTTTTTGTTGCGGCAACAGCGACCAGCCCTGGCCGACTTTGTACATGCCGCTACCGAGCTCCTTTAAGTCACTGTCATTATAAACGACAAGGTCAACGCTACCCTCGATGATATAAATACTTTGGACGATACTCGGGCTACCATAGACATTGGTTTCAAAACCTGGTTCCAAATACATAATGGACACCGTGTAACGTTCGTTGCTATCCAAATATTCCTGCCATACGCCAGGAACATTTATGTCGGCTTGGTTAAAAAGTTTTAGTATTTTCATCGCCTGGCTTGATTATTCAAAAAATTATTAATATTCCACAGCATCATGTCCAAGGGAGGCTCCTGGCCTGTGTATAGCCTGAACTGTTCCATGGCTTGGTACAACGCCATCTTATACCCAGGAATTACAACTTTACCCTCTTTTTTAGCGTTAGACATGAGCAGAGTCTCCGGAGGATAAATAATAACATCCATTACGCTATGGTAATTTCTTAGAAATTTTCTGTCAAGTATCGTCTCTTTTTCCAGAGGGCTCATGCCGACCGAGGTGGCGTTAATCAGTAAATCAACCTTTAAATCTGCTTTTTTATCAAAGGCGCAATATTCCAAATTTAATTCCTGGGCGACTTTTTTGCCTTTGCTTTCATCGCGATTCGTAAGAAAAATTTCACTAGCCCCGCTTTCTTTTAAAGCCATGATAATGGCCCTGGAAACTCCTCCGGCGCCGATAATCAACGCTTTTTTTGCGCGAACATCGTAAAATTCCGCCAGAACTTTTTTGGCACCTACAAAATCAGTATTATATCCGGACAAGATCCCTTGATTATTGACAATGGTATTAATCGCTCCAATCTTTTCGGCCACCGGGTCTATGTAATCCAAATAGGACATTACCTTAACCTTATGCGGCATAGAAACGCCGCATCCTCTGATGTTAAAAGCCCTAATTCCCTTAACGGAATTCTCCAATTCGCTCTCCAGAACCTTAAATGGTTTGTATATAAAATCCAATGACATAGCCTTAAACCCGGCATTAAAAATATTACTGCCGAAATTTCCCGGACGCTCCGCTATGGAAATGCAAACCTGCGTATCTTTATTTATGTTCATAAAAATTATTATTTACAAGCCTCTCTTTCCCATTCTCCGCTATATCTACTTGTGCCACTTGGGATTAAGAGGCTTAAAAAATTTTGCCATAATATGAAGGCATGCCTCGGCGACAGCTCCTTCTCCGGCACGATGGCTTGTTACGAAATCCGCTTTATCGCGGGCAAGGTAAAAAGCATTCGCCGGCGCGATGCTATAGGCTACATGATCAAAAATAACTGCATCGTGAATTCCATCTCCAATGTACACGCATTGGTCTAGGTCAAATTTCTTTTTAAGCCATTCTAATCGATCGTCTTCAGAAACCAAATGCAGCATCAAGCCCATATCTCCCTGAACTCTCTTTTTCGTAATCCCGAAGCCGCGCTTGTCGGCAGTAATAGCGCAGATATCCAAATATGGCCTGATAAGTTTAATGCCGTCGCTGTCGTGGGCACCAAATATCTTCGCGAACTTGCCATCAGCGGTGTACAAAAATTGGCCGGTGGTAAAAACGCCGTCAACGTCCAAAATGAAATTTTTTATTTGTTTTTTTGGAGAGCGCGCCATATGTTTATTTTGTCGAAATAATAGAGGAAAAGATTGAAAGGACGATGAAGGAATTAAATATTAAGCCAGACGGATCGATTACATCATTCTACTATCAATTTTATAAAAATAAAGAGCGCTAAACGTGAGCCAATGAAAACCAAAAAAATTTGACAATTTGGACATAATTTGTTACATTGTTTCTGTTCTTTGAAATATCAACCCACGTTTTGTGGTTTTATAAACGACAGTTAAAATCGGAAAGGGAAGTCATGAAACTACAAATCATGTGTGCGGCCATTAGTGGCTGTATGGCGGGAATGACGATCGTACGGCATTATCAACTTGCCGATTCGGTTCTATCGGCGATAGAAAAGCAAGAAGACCAAACTTTGGTGACTATCGCCGACACGGAAAGTCAGAGCGCGGTCAAAAGCACACTGGCGCAAATCCACGATCTTGCTTTCTGGGGAGAAGAGGGTGACGGGCGGAAAGGGTTTCTAGGTGATGGTCGATATGGGGCTATTGTCGACCCACTGGATGGCACTAATGCGTTCGTCATTGGAATGATAACCTCAACGGTCATTATTGGTATTTACGACCGGAAAGAAAAAAGGCTCGTCGGATGCGTCATCGGCGAACCGATTTCCGGACGCATCTGGTCTGCGACCGATGAAGATAAAACGACTCTGAATGAGTCTCGTTTCTGCCATGTTTGGGACGGAACACTCGCCAAGGGAAACGTCTTCATCGACGTCTCCCATGGATTCAAAAGCCGTGGGCGACAAATCCTAACCGACAACGGCAACACTTGCCTGTATTCGTCGCTCAACAAGAAATGCAAAATCTTTCTACCGGGATCGAACGGGCTTATGCAAACGCTCGTTGCAAACGGTAGAGAGTGGATGGCTGGTTCTATCACTACGGCTGTTGGATTTCCCGGCGACGTGTGCGGTGCGTTTCTTGTAAAGCAAGTTGGAGGAATACTCAAGGCATACGCAAGGAACGATGCTGGCAAGCTCCTGGAAACCGACCCGCTCGACCCGCTCTTGGTGGACGCGCTCATCTGCGCGAACAGCGCTGAGACATTGGCTGTTTTGGCCGAAGCATTCGAGGCAGCAGCCAAAGTAAGCTAACAACGGAATCCCGCAACGGGACTACGCAACACGTCAGCGGTATCACAGACAAAGTGATGCTGCTGGCTTTTTTTATTTTCTGTTTTTAAAATATTGTTCTGTTTTTGCGGGAGTCAATCAATCTCACGGCATCTTCCAAATTTTTTGCCACAAAATCGGGTTTCACATTGTGCTTTCCATCTTTTCCTCCGTAGCCAGTCTTCACAAGAACAGTTGTGAGACCAGCGCGCTTGCCGGTGAGAATATCAGACGTCGTATCGCCGACAAAAAAACTTTTCTTCTTATCAATGTTGAAGTGCCGTAGAGCTTTCAAAATCATGCCGATATTCGGCTTGCGGCATCTGCATCGGATCGCGTGCCCCGGCAAAATCGCTTTGGGATGATGCGGGCAGTGGTAGACAGCATCAATCTTAGCCCTCTTTCTCGCGAGCCGGCGGATAATAACGGCGTGAATCTCATCAAGTTTCTTTTCTGTAAGAACGCCCCGTCCGATGGCTCCCTGATTGCTAATGATTATCAAGAGATAACCGAGTTGGTTCAGTTTCTGAATTGCTTTTGCGGCACCGGGTAGAAGACGAACATCGCGGGAATGGAGTATGTATTCCCCCGGAGTAAGCGCGTTCAGCGTCCCGTCACGGTCAAGAAAAACTGCTTTACGTTTGTGTGCAGCCATGTCCATGGATTATTTTCCGAAACGTTCGCTGAAATATTTGTTAATTTTCCAATATCGTTCAGGTATACCGATATCCATAACTTCTCCGTCAACAACGAAACCGTAGCATGGTTTTTCCAAGATGTTCGGAAAAAAATCATGTTCTATGGAAAAAATATCCTTCGCTGGCATGTGATCAAAAACATCGCGGCGCATAAGGTAAATCCCGCCGTTGATAAGCCGCTCTCCGTTTTTCGCGGGAGACTTTTCTTGAAAATTGGTGATGCGGCCGGTGCTGTCAATAGCCACGTTGCCGGCGTCGGTGCGATCCGACTCTTTTGCGAGAACGATGGATAAGAATGCTTTATTTTTTAAATGAAAATCATAAAAACGCCCGTAATCCACCGCGCAGAATGAATCTCCATTCATAACGAGCACGTGTTCGCCAGAAAAAAGCGGCGCCGCGTGCTTAATCGCGCCTCCCGTACCAAGAGGTTTTTCTTCCTCAGAGAAAAGAATCCTGGAATCATGCTTGTATCGGCCAATAATCTGCTCCTTCATATACCCAACGCCGAGATATATCCTCCTGAATCCCCATAAAAAGAGATTGTCCAGAAGAATATCAAGGAATGGCCTGCCGCCGATCTCGGCGATCACCTTAGACATGCCTGAAACAACGGAACGAAGACGAGTTCCCGCGCCGCCGCAGAGAATGAACACGTCTACATTGGAAAGGATCTTTTGGGTTTGCATTGTGGTAATCAAGAAAAACGCGGAGTCCCATCCGTTGAGGCGTTATTTATAACGATAAGCTCAAAATCAGAAAATGATTGTTCAAAAATACTTTGAAGCGCGCGCTTCAAAAGAACTACTCGATTATAAGTGGGCAAAACGATACTTACAGCAGGAGATTTGTTCATTTTTTATATTATGACTTACGCATTTGGTGTCATTCCGAGCCAAGCGAGAAATCTCTGAGATCCTTCACTTCGTTCAGGATGACAGAAGAATAGATTCTTCGGCTTTTGGCCCCAGAATGACGATACTTTAGACCAAACGCATAAATCCTATTATACTGGCAAAAGTTGGAATTACATCTTGATTGCTTTCTCAAACTGCTTCATCCATACCGAGAGCATCGCGTCTCCCTCTTTTCCCACGAGATATTGAGAAAGAATTTCCCGAGCGACGGTATTTTCATCAATAGCCGCGCCGTTCTTATACGCCACCGCAACGACATTTGGCAATTTATGGCCGCCTCTCTTTTTATAAAACGATGACGGCAAAAGGTTCCCTGCTACATTCAAAAAAGGAATTTTTGGAAAATGCTGGGCTATCGCATTCTGATAGTTTTTTATCGCAATTTTATCAAGTCCGCATTTTTTGAAAACATATCGAAATTTCGGCGTGTCCCAAAAATCATAATGAATCGCCCACGATGCTTCCTGTGACCCGAGCATATGCCGGCCAAGTTCCATGCGTCTCTTTTGCGTCAATGCGAATGAATAAGCCGATGCGCAACCGTAAAAATCAGGGGTTTCAATAACTAATTTACCGCCTACTTTCAACCATCGGCGCCATTTCATAAGAAGCGCGAGCGCGCCGGCGCGCTCAAAATGTTCAAAAAGATGATGGCTGCGAATTTCGTCAACTGAATTATCCGCGTAGGAAAGCGTCCGAATATCGTGGTATATATCCGCTCTTACTTTGATGACAGAGTGCTCAGATTGCGGATAATCGATATTCGTATACCCCTCAAGATACTTTTCGCCTGAGCCAAGATGAAGTTTTAAAAGTTTTTGCGCGTGCATGTTTTACAAGAATATCACATTTACACTACAACGGCGGCCGGTTGCTTTCCAATCCCTGTCATAGTCGTCTTTATAGGTAACGTAAAAGATATTCATCGCATTCTCGACAATTTTTTAAATACTAATGCTAGAACGACTACGACAAGTGGGATGCGGAACGAGTTTCTCCCGGCTCATAAAAAATGACCTTGCTCCCTTCCCGTTCAAAGCGAAACGGCACATGCAGGAATTCTCCTAACTTTTTTATTATTCCCGGCTGAGCTTCCGGCTCGGCAAAAATGACCATAAATCCGCCGCCTCCGGCGCCCAAAAGCTTTCCTCCAAGCGCCCCTGCGCCACGTGCGGCATTATACATGTCGTCTATATTTTGATTGGTGATCTGTGAAGACAAGCCCCGCTTGAGCATCCATGACTCGTGCAAAAGCAGTCCGAAATCCTTGAGCTGCGGCACATCCCCGTTTAAAATCTTTATCGCCTGATGAACCATATCACCCATCATGTGAAGCTCTTTTTCTTTCTGTTTGATATTTTTAATCTGTTCGGCGGCAATTTCCGATGCATTTCGCGAAAAACCAGTGAAGAAGAGCATGCAGCGGGCTTCAAGTGCCGCGAGCGTTGCGGGGGCTATCGTCATCGGTGATATGTGTATCTTTTGCTCCCCGCCAAATTCAATTTTATTGAAGCCGCCGAATGCCGCCGCAACCTGGTCTTGCGATCCTACATTCTCTTTGATCATTTCTTGCTCTACTTTAATCGCGTCGAGGGCAAGTTGTCTTTTGGACACTGCCCCCCCTTGGAGGGCATAGAGGGTGTGCAGAAAGCCGACCGTGAAGGCCGAGCTTGAACCAAGTCCCGACATGGCAGGCAAGTCCGCATTATGCTGCATCTCAATCCCCCTGTTTATTTTGGTAAAGTTGAGACATTCGCGCACCGAAGGATGTTTAATCTCGTTTACGGTGTTTGTGTGCTCCTGTTCCGCATAGCGTATGCGGTAGTTGTAGTCGAAAAATGGCGGGAGGTACCGGCAGGTTATGTAGCAATACTTGTCAATAGTTGTAGACAAAACCACGCCTCCGTTTTGTTCCGCCCATACGGGATAATCGGTGCCTCCCCCAAAAAATGAAATGCGAAGCGGCGTTCTAGTGATAACCATTGGGATATGTTTTCTTATACCATTCGACTGTTTTCCCGATGCCGTCGCGAAGAGACGTGCCCGCCCGAAACCCAAGCATACGCTCGGCCCTAGAAACGTTTAGATTTGTTTTATCAACTTTAACCATGTGGCAGCGCTATTTTTTACTTATCTTCAACAAAATAATATTTTCTTCTCAGATATTCATCCTGATTACTTATAAACCAATTTCATATTTCCTGCAACCCATCCTTAAGGTTGGTTGCGGGATTGTAGCGTATCCACTCTCTGGCCATTGTTAAATCCATAACCCGCCGCTTGACCCCTGCGGGTTTGGCCGCGTCAAAAACGTAATTAAAATCGGGAAAACCGCGGCACTGACAAAATAATCATAAGTTCGGCGCGCGTTCCGAAACCACGTTGCCTTCCGGGTCGATAAATTTGAATGTGTTTTGTTTTCTAACTTTTTTCCTGAACTCCGCCACTTGCCGCTTGTATTTCATGAACAGCATTTTGTCGTGCTTGCGCAGGGACTGCCCCTCTACTACGTGTATGCGGCCGAAACTTGCCGCGATCGGCAGGCCGTACGCAAGATAGCCGTTGGCATTAAAGTTGAAACAGAAATCAAACAGGGCGCTGTTGGCCATAGTCTCTTTTGGAAATCTAACAGTGTTCCGCACATACACTTCTTTGCGAACGCACATATTCCCTTCCGGAAAAGCGCGGCCCGTCTTGAGCCAATATAAGAACCAATTCTCTTTCTGGGGTATGTCTTCCTTATGGAAGCCGCGGAACAGTGCCACAAGACGCGACCATGTCAATTTTTCCAACAAATGCCGCAACCGCTTACCGGCCTCAGGGCGATGCCAATCAATCTTGGCCAGTATAGTGTCGACTGGTTTGGTTTGCAAACCGTATTGTTTGTCCTTTAAAAAACCGGCTAATGTATAATGCGGCCCCAAAAGTTTCCCGTCCTCGCTCATATTGAATTGGACTCCCCATACGAGAGAAACTTCTGGACGCTCCTCAAAGGTTTGGACGCAGCGCTTGAACCAATCCTTATCTAAATATCCGTCCTGGCCGCAAAGTTGAAAGAGATATTCTCCCCTCGCGAGCGCGAGCGCCTTATCTAACGCATCCCATTGGCCCTTGTCCGGCTCGGAACGCCAGATGATGTTTGGATATTTTGCCGCATATTCTTTCAAAATCTCCACTGTTCCGTCGGTAGAAGCTCCATCCATGATGATTAGCTCCCAATCCGAAAAAGTCTGCGAAACTACGGTTTCCAACGTCTCACGTATGAACCGCTCATCGTTTCGAAGTGCGCAGATAATAGATATTACTGGTTTTTTTGATTCCATGCTTCTTTTGCGCTCTTGATAGTTTCGTCCAAGCCCTTGTCCAAGGAAAACCTTGGTTTCCATGATTCTAAGGGAGTTCTGGGAGAATACAAAGGCGGCTTACCCGGTTTTTCTCCGAGCACAACTTCTGCCCCAAGTTTTTTGCCGATAAGTTGGGCTACTTCTTTAACTGAAACCCATTCGCCGCTTACGACATCCGCGTGCTTTTGGCCGATATCAAATTGATGTACAAATGCCTCAACGCAATCTCTTACGTATAAAAACTGCCTTGTCTCTTCGCCGTTGCTCATAAGCTCGATTTTTTTGCCCTGAAGGCCTTTCCAAACCAAATCGGGAATAAGATGGCTTTTTTCTCCGACAGGCTCCCATCCGTATACGTTCCAAAGCCGTGCGACATGCCCTCCCAAAACCCGCGTCCAAAGCTCGCCAACGCGCTTAGTAACGCCAAGTGTGATTATATCGGGGGCTGGAGCCGCCTGCGAACTCACGAAAAGAAACTGTTTGCCTGCACGTTCCAAAGTACGGAATACTGAACGGCACAACTGGAGATTGGAGTCCAAAATTTCTGCTTCGTACGCTGGCGTCGTGTTTTTTTTCCAAACTCCGACATCCCACGCCACGAACCATACCCTGTCCGCCCATTCAAACTGGTCGAAATATTTTTCTGAATTTTTCAAATCATGGCCGTCGCCCCGAGAAAGAACTTTAACTTCTTCCCCGCTTTCTTCAAGAAATGTACGCAGTTCCGAACCAATAAGTCCCCTTCCCAAAACCAGATTTTTTCTTTTGTTAATAACCATAATCAGAACTTAAAAATATCATAATATGCCCAAAAATCCAATTTCCGAGTTTAAAATGCCGAATACAAATTCGTTATCGGCACAAACTAAATATTCGCGAAATCGTTCCTCTTTACTATCTGATATCCCTTGATAAGTTCCGCGATTGCATTCTGGATGGAAACCTGCGTTTTAAAGCCGGTCTTCTCTATTTTCTCATTGCTGATTATGTAGTTTCTTTTATCCGGGTCTTCGCCGATTGCCGATTCCACAAAGACGAATTTGGGCAGTTGTTTTTGAATTTCTTCGCACAGCTCTTTCTTGCTTAAGTTAGCGTCCGAGAGGCCGACGTTGTACGTTTGGTTTTTCATTGTCTCAAAATTGTCCATCGCGTGCATAAAAGCGGTGGCCACATCGCGCACATGAATATAATTTCTCTTGAAGTTGGCCTCAAACAGAATAACCGCACGGTCATTTACTGCCCGATAGACAAAATCGTTGACCAATAAATCCAGACGCATCCGCGGACTGATTCCGCAAACCGTTGCCAGGCGGAATGTTATTGCATTGCCCGCCCTGAGCAATGCCTCTTCCGTTTCCACTTTTAATTTTCCGTAAAGCGAAACCGGCTCTAGCGGGCTGGTTTCATCGCAAAACGCCACGCCCTTTGCCATCCGCCCATAACCGCTATTCGTGTTTGGAAATATAATTTTCTGCTCTGGAGCGCGCAGTTTCAGCAGCATCAAAACAGCATCCCGGTTAGTCGTTGTCGCGGCAATCGGGTCTTTGTCGCAAAGAGGCGCGCCAACGAGGCACGCGAGGGGAATAATAAAATCTTTGCCCGCAATATGTTTTTTAATAAGGTTTTCATCGCGCGCGTCGCCACGGACAACGGTAAGCGTCGGATAATTACAAACGTCAAGAAGCGACGTTTGATTGTAAAGAAAGCTGTCTATAACCGTAATTTCGTGTCCGGCACGCAAAAGCTCTGGGGTCAAAATAGAACCTATGTATCCGGCGCCGCCAGTAATTAAAATTTTCATAGTGAGTCTATTATATTTCCACTCGATAATTTTTACAAATTTATATTGTCTATTCTCTTGATAACGTTTCGTTTGACAAAAAATGTTATGAGATGTATAATGTTAGCTGAAATTTTCAATCGCTCCTGAAATTTTTGGAGCCCCATAAATCAGATTATCTCATACGAAAGAGGAAAACCAAATGAACGAACCGACTGAACGCTTTTTGGAATTGCTTCCGGGTGGCTTTACCCAGATAACCGACGGTGGCACTCGAAATCAAATCAAACTGCTGCCGAACTCTCTGGAAATCCCGGAAGGAACGGTATGCCCCATCGAAACTAAACCGCAGGAAGAAATCAGCGTAGCCGGAGTGCCAAAAGGATGGCGTATTCTTACGAACCCCCAAACTCCGCATTTGAAACACCTGCTCGTCGTTCCTCCTGTCTGCTGGCCCAGAAATGATCTCCAGAATTTGGGCGGTGGACGCATCATGGAAGCCTTGAATGCCATTTCGCTGACCATTGCGAATTATGGTGTTGAAACTTCCTGCTTCGCGCACATCGGGCGCGCGGGAGGCCAAAATCTCCGGCATCATCATTGGCATGCGATGCAAGTTCTTGTTCGCAAGCCGTTGGAGCTCGAAGACTTCACCGAGGCAATGAAGCCGGAACGTATCGTTTGCCAAAACGAGAGTTTTACCACGTTCGCCGGAGGTGCAAGAGGTGGGGAATGTCTCATCGTTCCAATTCGCAAGATCGACTTCCGCGAATCCATCGAGAAGATCGGCGATGCGATACTACGCATCGTGAACCTGGGGAACGAGAAGTTTTCGAACCCCGATTTCATGGTGACAGTCCGTGTTTCGAGCAATGGGACTATCCGTTACGCCGACTACTGCCCGGTTTTAAATTTCTGGGGCAGCCCCGAGTATATCACGGCTCCGCTTGAGGGAGGGCCAATTACCATTCCGCATACTCACGAACTCACAGCGGAAACCCTTCGCGGCTGAGCAGTAACTTAATAAGATTAAAGCCACGAATTAACATCAACAGCCGCACTGATACCCAATCCACGTGCGGCTTTTTTTACTCTAGGCAATAAATTTATATCTCCTTCGGATTAACCGGGAAATAGAACTCAATTCCCTTCTCGATTAAGGCCTGATTGTTGGCCAAAATTTCTTTTTTGAAATTCCATGCCAGAACGTAATAGATATCCGGTAATTCCTTAAGTTCTTTTTCAATGACAATCTCAATGTGCGACCCTGGCGAATAAAGACCGCGCCGCAATTCATTTTTTTCAACCAAATAATCCAGATAATCGGTGCCGACGCCGAAATAGTTGAGCAATGTATTGCCCTTGACCGGCGCACCCATGCCGTAAATTTTCTTCCCCTGTTTTTTTGCCGCACCAAGATACTCCAAGTTTTTCTTTTTCACTTCCTTAATATCCTCGGCGAATTTCACATAGGTAAAAAATTCGTTGCTTTGACTTTTCGCTTCTTCGTCAATAAACGCGGCGAGTTTCGGCGACGGCTCTCGTTTATTCTTGTGCGTGGCATAGGCAATCATCGAACCACCGTGGATTGGCGAAAGATATGCGTCGAACAGCGACAAACCGTGCCGGTTCAAAAGCGTCTCAACATTTTTCAAGTTGTAGTAAAGAAGGTGTTCGTGATAAATCTGGTCAAAAGCCAGGTTTTCCACGATCCTTTTCATATACAAAAATTGCACAACAAAGACGCCATCATCGGCCAAGACCTCTTTAATTCCATCGCATACCGAGTGTAGTTCCTCCAAGTGGAAAAAAAATCCGGCTGCATTAATAACATCGAACTTTCTTCCGAGTTTACGGGCCGACTCCAGATTGAAAAAAGCATGAACGGTCGGGATGCCGGCATCGTTCGCCATCTGTGCCGGCACCGAAGCCGAATCCACGCCCAGAACATCGTAGCCAAGAACTTTGAAATGTTTGAGCTGAGTTCCGTCATTAGAACCGAGGTCTAACACCGACTTGTCGGCGACATCCTTAAAAAACCGCTTATCAACTTCCTCGGCCACAGATTTAAAATGCTCGCTCAATGCCTTGGTAGTACCCGAAAGATAGGTGTGCTCGGCGAACATGGTCTCTTTTGGAACCGTGTAATCAAGCTGAGGAGTTCTGCAATCCATGCAAAAAACTATCCGCAAAGGATAAAAAGGTTCTTTGCCTACATCCTCCTTCTTTAAAAAATTATTGCCCCAGGGCTGGAAGCCGAGGTCAATGGCCAATTGCAGTTTATCGGAATTGCACACGCGGCATTTTTTTATAAGCCGTTCCGGGTCGCAGACAATATTTTTGGAAGTGTCGTTGTGCATCAACTTAGTGAAAATTAGTGCAGCTGGGGCGTAATCTCTTCGCACCATGCGTGCAATACGAGCATATGGACTTCCTGTATGCGGGCGGTTGTTTTTGAAGAAACAATAATCGCAGCATCGCACGCTTCTTTTATTGCGCCCCCGTCTCCACCCAAAAGCCCTACGGTTTGAATACCGCTTTTTTTTGCTTCCTTCATAGCGCGAAGAATATTTTCCGAATTGCCGCTCGTGGAAATTCCCACAAACACGTCCCCCTCTTTACCCCACGTCTGCACTTGCCGCGCAAAGACATCCTCATATCCGAAATCGTTCGTCCACGCGGTTAAAAACGACGTGTCCGTCGTGAGCGCCAAAACAGGATAGCCGTTCCGTTTTTCTTTTTTGAATGTGGCTACGAATTCCGCTGCGAAGTGCTGTGCGTCCGCGGCGCTTCCGCCATTCCCAGCCACGAGAACTTTATTCCCGCTTAGCAGCGCCTTGGCTATTATCTCTTTCCCGCGCTCGCATGCCGCTAAGAACATATCATTAGCGAGAATTTCTTCGTTAAGACGCGTTGCTTCTTGTATCGAATCGCGTAAGTTCATTTTATAGACAATACTGCTCTTGCTTACTTTTTGGGAAGAAATATGGCGTTGATCATTGGAGCTTCCCCTTTTTCCTCTAGTGGTGCAAGTTTGAAATCGTTGGTTATATAAAACCCCTTGTATCCTTTTTGGGCAAGAAAGTTCACCACTTTATCCCCCATACCATTCTTTCGAGAAGTATCAAGTATTTCAACAGCGAGGATTGGTTTGTGTTCCAACGCCTTTTTAGCTCCGGTCAAAATTTCATATTCCACTTCTTCACAGTCAAGTTTTATAAAATCAGCTCTGGGAATGTCGTCAAGGGTTAGGGTTCTAACTGGGTATTTACTTTTCTTTCCTTTTCCCGCCCACCTTAACCTTTCTGGGTCGGCGTATAGCGCGTTACCTGCGTATCGTTCATCTCCAAAGTCATTGAATTCCATTTGCCCCGCTGAACTCCATAGTGCCGCGTGGTAAGCGGTGATGTTTCTACCTTCCGCGTTTTTCGCAAGAATCTGGTACATCTTGTTGGTCGGTTCGAACGCATATGCCTTCGCCCCTAGTGCATTAGCTACTAACGCATACCACCCGTAACTCGCTCCGCCATCAACAAAAACGTCGCCCGGCTTCAAGGTATCAACAATAAACTTAGTCAATTTCAAATCTTCTCCCGTGTGAAATCCCGGACCGACCAAGGTAAGTCCACTCCATACCGAGGCATAAACCCGATCTCCAAAAAATGTTTTTACGCGAATCACCGACGGAACGAAGTGTAATTTCGCCAACAGAAACCACACCCTACGGATAACCGCCTTACTAAGAGTAGAAAACGGAGCGACCTTAAGCCGCTCTTTCCGTGTTTCCGCCAGCCATTCTTTCTTGAAATGTCCAATAATATAGTTAAATTTATTTACTACTTCAGCAGGAGTCATTATATTGATATTGTTCATAAATTTGGTTTAATTTTAATTATGATTTTTACGCCGTTTTTATACCAGGAAATTTTAACTTTAAAGTCTGTTTTGCACAAGTTCAGATACAATGCATATGAGACACTTGATTGACCTTATTTCACCGTTGAGGCATATTCGCAACCAAGCGTCTGCCGAGGAGTCTCATATGTTATGAACGAGTACATAGTATTGCCTTCCCGCACCGAATATGGCTATAATACATTGTATGAAAATAATCGTAACCGGCTCGGAAAGTTTTGTAGGAAAGGAACTTGTTGCGCAATGTTTGAAACAAGACGTCGAAGTTTTCGGTTTTGATTTAGGCAAAACAAGTGATCTTGCCTATGACTTTAAAAAAGGTGACATTACGGACCCTGCTATAGGCGATATCTTTCCAGCGGATGCAGATGCAATCGTGCATCTTGCGGCGCTTTCTCGCGACCAAGACTGCGCGGGCAAGGCATATGAATGTTTTCGCGTGAACGTTATGGGAACGCTGAACCTCATGCGAGCTGCCAAGGAGAAAGGTGTGAAGCAGTTTATTTTTGCTTCTAGCGAGTGGGTATATGAGAAATTCGTTGGAGACGAAGAAAAAGATGAGGACGCTCTTATCGATATTGCCGGCCATACATCTGAATATGCTCTTTCCAAGTTAGTCAGTGAAGCGAATCTTCGCGAAGAATACAAGCGTGGATTCATGCCTACTACTATCCTTCGATTTGCTATTGTATACGGCCCTCGCAAGAGCGAATGGTCTGCCTTGGAATCGGTTGCCGGTGACGTAAAAAAGAATGACACCGTAACCCTTATGCGCTCGCGCAAATCCGGCCGCCGCTTTGTGCACGTTACCGACATCGTTCAAGGTATCATTAAATCGCTGGGTCGTACTGACTTTCAGATCATCAATCTCTCTGCCGACAAAATGATAACGATGGGCGACATCATTGTCGAGGCAGAAAAATTATTCAATAAAAAGGTGCAGGTTATAGAGTCCAAGCCCGACGTGATAAATGTGCGCAACCTTGCGAACAGAAAAGCGAAAGGGCTTCTGGGATGGAAGCCGGAAATTGACCTTGCGGCCGGCCTGAAAACTCTTGAGCCATATTTATAACGTTTTAGCACATCATGCAGGATAAGAAGAGCATCGCTGAAGAAATTATCCGTTTGCGAATCAGTCAGATGATCGTAAACGAGGAGTATAAAGCAAAGCGGCTTAAAGTATCCGTTCATTTAGCGTTGGGACACGAAGCGATTGCGGTGGCGGTGAGCGAGAATATGGAACAAGGCGATAATTTATTGCCCTCACACCGTAATATTGCCTACAATCTGGCCCGTGCAGGCAAGTTGCAGCCTGTCCTTGATGAGTATTATTTGAAACCGACGGGTATCAATGCGGCTCATTCCGGATCGATGAACATGCTCAATCCGGAAAAGGGAATCGTATATACATCAAGCATTCTGGGCAATGCCTTTCCTGTTGCGACTGGTATTGCTCTGTCGGTGAAGCGCAGCGGGAAAAAGAACGCAACAACCGTCATGGTAGGGGATGGCTCGATGGAGGAAGGATCATTTTATGAAAGCATGCTTATGGCGCGCAGCATGGAACTGCCTGTTATTTTTTTGATCGAAAACAACGAATGGTCTATGTCCACCCGCATTAACCAGCGCCGCAGCCTGATAGATGTTTCTCTCTTCTCGAAGTCCTTGGACATTCGCTACGAACTTCTCCAGGGGAATGACCCCTTCAGTTACATCGAGAAATTGAAAGATGTGCGGACATATTCTATTGAGAACAATATGCCGGTGTGCGTTGAAGTCAAAGTGGCGACACTGGGGGAGAGACGTTTGCCTAGTACGCCGGAATTTCCGGAAGGAGAGTTTATTAACTATCACGCAGGTCCGGCTCCGGAAGTTTCTTTGGATGAGTGGCCGATGATTAAAGAAAGCGAGGAAGATCCTGTGTTCGTGCTTACCAAGCATGTTGAGCAGTCGGTTTTGGAAGAAGATGCGCGTCGACAGTTTGCGATGCTGCAAAAAGAGATTTCATAACTATGGAAGAAGCAAAACCCCTTAAATATTTAGAGTATGTAAATGGAACTTTGCGCAAAGCGGTTGGCGCGGAAGAAGGCCTTGTTGTCTTTGGTCAGAACGTCAGCGCGGGCTCCCGCATCAGTGGTTTTACGAAAGGATTTGTCGTTAAAGAAAGCGGTATCATTATCAATTCGACAAATACCGAAAATTCGCTAGTTGGATTCGGTTTCGGCATTATGATCGGCGGCGGCAAAGCGGCTTTTTTTATGAAGCAGCTCGACTTCCTGTTTTTGGGCATTGATCAGTTGGTAAACACCTACAACATTATCCGTAATAGCACTCACACAAAAGGATCATTTACGATTCTCCCCGTCACCGTCGATATGGGCTATGAGGGGCCTCAATCGAGTTCCAACAACTTCGCTGACTTCTGTTCCGTCGCGAGAATCGATGGATATGCGATCACAAACAAGTATGATGTCGAGAAAATCGTCGCGACCCACTTTGCTAAGCCCGGATTTCGTATCATAAGTGTAAGCCAAAGAATGTACAAAGATGAAATTATTGATCCGGGCGCGCCGATATATGCCGATAAGGATATGAAGTTCGCGCAGTACAAAGACGGTCCCGATGCGACGATTGTTTCGTTTAATTTTTCTTTCCCATACGCGTGGAAGCTCGGCCTCGAGCTCGAAAAAGCAGGTATGAGGCCCGCGGTCTTCAACGTGAACTATATGACACCGATCGATTGGGCGCCGATTTTGGAAAGCGTAAAGAAAACAAAAAAGCTTGTCGTTCTGGACGACAGTAAAAGCGAAAACCTATCTTGCTTCTCGCTTCTTGCCGAAGCGCGCGCCCTGGGCCTCAAAAAAGACATTCTTATAAAGAGGATAATGAACGACGACTGGCTAAACCCCGTCTCCGACGCAATGGAGATTGATTATGAAAAGATTGTACGGAAATTTATTTCCTAGCATTATTGCCGCCGACGTTGGTTTTAGCCCCGGCATGGAAAGTTTCCAAATCGACCTCGATTCCATAGTGTCACGCTTCATCTATTCTTCACCCAAATAACCTAACTTATTATGAAAATAGACAGCATCTGGTTGACGGGGGCAAGCGGTTTTATTGGAAGACATATCGGCCCCTCATTAAAGGAGACATGTTCAGAGGTGCGATATTTTACCAATAATAAAGCGTCTTCTAGCCACTTCATGGATTTCTCGCGCGAAAACGATGTTCGCAGAAATATCGAGCTGTATGGATTGCCTGATATTTTTGTCCATATTGGCTGGGGAGCTATGACAGAACCCTCCTCTCAAGAACATTTGGCTACAAATGTTGAAGCAAGCAAAATTCTTATAAACACTTTATTCAAAGCCGGTCTTGAGAAATTTGTATTTTTGGGTTCCGCCAATGAATATGGCGGCCGGGAGGGTTCGCTTTCTGAAGATATGGCACCGGAAGGCAAACTAACAGCGTATGCGGAAGGTAAGACACGAGTGGCTTCCTTCGGCTTTGAGCAGGCAGCCAAATACAATAAAAAGTTTATTTCCATAAGGTTGTTTAACACGTTTGGCTCCGGGCAAAGACAAGGTTCGCTTATTAATAAATTATACGACTGCTATCGTCAAAACATAAAACCCGAACTCGGCCCTTGTGAAAACTTTAGAGACTACATCCACGTTTCCGAAGTAGTCGAAGGGATAAAATTAATTTGCGGCATTGATGAATCAACGATTGTAAATTTGGGCAGTGGGAAGGCGATCAAGCTTAAAGATTTTGTAATACTTTTTTGGAAATCCTTAGGAGGAATACCGGATGATTTAAAGTTTGGAGCTCACCCAATGCGCGAAGGCGAACCCGAACAGCCATATGCTTTTGCCAATATGGATCGTCTGAAAAGATTTACCGGCTGGGCACCGTCTCTTTCTATAGAAGAAGGAATTAGATTAACCATTAAGGAGCTTATCAGTGATTAACGGGAAAATAAAATTCAACCCCCTTATCAATCAAGGATTTATTGTTGGCCAATATCTCTTTCTTGAAATTCCATAATCACCGAATCATAGGTGAACGTAAACCGATACTCGAATAAACCCACGAATTTTTGAATAATCTTTTTAATTATAATTGTAGTGGTTTCCCCATCATCTTAAAGATGTACTCAAATCTTTTCCCAGCTGAGTGTTCACGGATGGTGCGCTCATAGCCCTTTCTCGCGATTTCTTCACGTTCTTCGGGATGAGCTAAATAGTATTTAATCTTGCGCAGCAAATCTTCATTATCCTCATATATCACTATTTCCTCTCCGAATTTGTAATAATCCCGCAAATCATCCGCGTCCTGGGTCATCTCCATTGTTCCGCATGCCGGCACCTCAAAATTCCGCGACTTAACCCAGCG
>Ga0163199_1000302_pt1 | contig 31437 bp, 36 predicted proteins | sample PL_2010_150m_FD_113537 | JGI IMG/M metagenome (GOLD analysis project Ga0163199, IMG submission 113537) | Freshwater microbial communities from Powell Lake, British Columbia, Canada to study Microbial Dark Matter (Phase II) - PL_2010_150m | ecosystem: Environmental > Aquatic > Freshwater > Lake ...
AGATTGGTCGGGGTGAGCGCCGCGCCGCATTCGATCAGTTCTTCCGCGATGGCGAGGTCGCCCAGCCGGGCAGCCTGCATCAGCGGCGTGCTGCGGTTGGCGATAAGAGCGTTGATGTCGCCGCCGGCGTAGCCCTGTTGGCTCATCTAGATCGCAAGGGTTGGCGACAGCACCGGTGTGGCTGGCACGGCGGCGCAGTAGGCGCGCCAGGCCTCGTAGCCGCCGAACAGGTCATAGATTTCGGTAAAGCCGAAGTCCGCGAACATCCTCGCATACTGGTAACTGGCGTTGCCGTGATAGCAATAGATCAGCACCGGATGCTGCTTCGGCATGCCGAGAATGATGGCATCCAGATTGGCGGTGTGGAGCCGCGTTGCGCCGGCGATGTGTTCCTTGTTGAACATTTCCTCGTCGCGCGAATCGAGGATGCGCAAGTCTTCGCGCGGCAGCAGCGCGGCGACTTCTTCTGCGCTCAGGCGGGTGAATGTCTTCGTCTCCATCAGAGGCTTCTCCTGCAAGATTGTCATGGTTGGCGCGACCCGGGATAGGGCGGGCGGCTCGCGATGCGCTCATCGACGAGTGGGGCTCCCACGGTGAAGTGGTAAAGGGACTGGAAACTTGTTCCCTCCAGTCCGAACAGTTCGTGACAGACATCATCGAAGTAGCAGCCGATGCCGGTGCCGCGAACGCCGGCCGCTTCGGCTTCCAGATACAGCACCTGGCCGATCAGCCCGGCTTCCCAGAACAGCTGGCGATAGCGCCACGGCGCGGTGGCCAGCGGCTGTTCGAATTCCGCCAGCATGGCCAACGAGAAAGCGCCGTCGGCGGCGATGGCCTGATGGCAACTGACGGTGCGGGCGGCCTTGCCGGTCTGCGTTTCGATCAGGCAATAGAGCGGCAGATGGGCCGGGCAGCCCGCGGGTTTGGTCCACATAAAATCCTGGCGCATGGCCTTGCGCATGCGCGCTTCCGCGGCCGCATCGCGCGGCAGGGCGTAGATGCCGGGCGCGATACCGGTGACGCGATGAACGAACAGCACCGGATGCAGTCGGGGTTCGAAAGCCCACACGTCCCAAGGCGCGGTGTCGCGCGGCAGCACAGCGTCGAGCATGCGGTAGAAGCTGGCTGCATCGAGTTCGCGCGTTCGGTCGAAATGCTGTGCGCTGCGGCGCTGACGCAACAGGATAGCCGCAGGCATGTCGTCGATTCGCGCCAGTGGCGGCAGTGGTGCCGGCGTCCACCGCGCGGCAGAGGTGACAGGCTTGCGGGTGGCGGCGGCAACTCCGGCTATCACCGCCCAGCGGTACATGGGATGCGGGTCAAGCCGGTTGGCGCGACCGAGCCATTCGAGCGCTGCAAAAGACGGCAGGGGTGCTGTGAGGTCGGGGCCGATGCTGATCAACAACTCGGCTTCTTCAGGCTCCGCATCGGCGTAATCGTCATCCCTATCCACTCCCAGCAGGCGGGACAGTTCCGCGCTGCCAATCTCATCGTGCAGGCGCGCCGTCCACCCGAGTGCGGCGGCCGCGTAGCGCAGTGCGCCCAGTGCATGGCCGGTATCGTGCTGGCAGTAGCGGAAGGCGCGCTCGCCGTATTTCCAGGCTTCGCGCCAAGTCACTGAACTCAGTCCCACCTGGAGACTGGCGGGAACGTCGACCGTGGCGGGAGAAAAGCGGCAGCGCAGTTCCAGCGAATGATCGAGACTCAGATAATGATGAACGCCGTCGGCGAGGCCGGGAATATTGCGGCTGACAACATAGGCTTCGGTGGGATGGAGATTGCCGCTGGAGGGATTGCAGCGCAGCGCCCAGCGATCCGGCCCGTATTCCTTCCAGGCCGAAATGGCCATGGACAGTTCGAACAGGATGCCGACGGAATGGATGGCCAGCGGCCGCGGCGCGACGGCCCCGGGCTGGTGGAGCTGGGCGAAGCGGGTCGCGAGGGTGTCGGCTGCCAATGGCAGCAGGGTCCTGGGGGCGCCGGCGAATTCGCGGAAGGCGTTGGGCTGCGCATCCCAGTCCAGCGCCTCGGGTCCGGCCGCATAGCGTTCCAGGCGATGCTTGGTCCGCTCGTGATAGGCGAGGATCAGTGCCAGCGCGTCGGGTGCATCGTTCATTTTCATGCTTCCGCTTCCGGGGCTGTGTCATGGAGCGCGAGGCTGAGCAGTGCATCCACCTGGGTTTCGATTTCGTTCGCCACTTTATGTTCCAGTTTCTTCAGCCAGGCCGGCGGAATCGCCGCGACGCCGTAGCAGGCGCCGGCCAACATGCCGGCGATGGCCCCGGTGGTGTCGGCATCTTCGCCGCGATTGACCACCGTGACCAGGCAGCCCTCGAAGCTCGTGGTGGAGTAGAAGCCGTGCAGAACGGTCTGCATCGTATCGACGATATAGCCCGAGGCGCGACCGGGGTAGGGTTCGAAGACGAACTGGTGGTAACGCGCGACCAGGCCGTCGGCCACGGCGCGGCTGGCGGCCGCACCCTCGCCGCGCAGCAGACACTGCGCCATGCGTCCCAAGGCCACGGTCGCGGCATCGGACAGCGGATGATGATGGGTGATATGCGCCTGCTCGATGGCGGCGGCGGCGAACTGCGCGTCGTCCCGCAGCGTCGCCAATGCCAGCGGCAGGATGCGCGTCGCGGCGCCGTTGCCGCCATCGCCCTCGGAAGCCGGCCCGCACAGCGTGCCTCGAGTGATGAAGCGGACGATGCCGCGACGGCAGGTATTACCGATGTCGATCGGCCGCGTTCGCCACCATGCGGAAAATTCTTCTGCCGCCGCGCGCGCGTCCCAACCGCTGTGGGCGATCAGGGCGCGGCCCAGATGCAGCGACATCTGCGTGTCGTCGGTCACTTGGCCGGGCCGCAGGCGCAGCCAGCCGCCCCCGGCCATGTGCCGCAGCGTGCCGTGACTGGTGCGAATTTCCTGTGGCGTCATGAACTCCACCGGCGCACCCAGCGCATCGCCCACCGCGAGGCCCAGATAGGCGCCCAGTGCCCGCTCGCGCAAGGATGGCGGACGCATCACAATGTATTTACCTTCACCCGGTAATCGCCGCCGATCACCAGGTATTCGGATTCCCCGCGCAAGGCATGAAGCGGCAGCAGCTCGTTGAAGAACAGGATCTTGACTCGCGGCACCGCCACTTCGAGGATGTAATCGCCGAATTCGCAGGCGATATCGCGGTCGGCGGAAAACGAGACCAGGTTGTTCAAGCGGATCACGGCGTGACGCTTGTCTATTCGTTGCAGCAGCGGATGCTCGTCGAAATTGTTGGTGCCGCGAAACAGGGTCCAGTGCTTGCGGCCCCGGCTGTGGAAACGCGCCAGCGCCCATTGGCAGAACTCATAGAGCAGGTCGAGCTGCATGTTGATGCTGTTGTTGTGGAAGCGGCTCGACATTTTTTCTTCGACATAGGCGATCCAGGCCGGCGCGGAAAAACGCTCGATCACCGCCTTGTGGAACGTCGGAAAAAGGCCGAAGCGGCTTTCCACCCAGCCCTTGAACACGGCGGCCTCGCGGCCGTTGGCGTCGAACGCCCAGCCCTTGAGCAGGCGCAGATAGCTGGAACGAAAGCGGCGCCGGCCATCGCTGCCCGTGCCTTTGCGCTGCTCCGGCTCGAAGCCGAACAGTACGTCCATATAATCCTGGAAGCAGCTGGTCGCCATTTCCAGGCTGGGGGCCTGATCCAGGCGTGCGAACAGGCTGTGATTGGCTTCGCGCGTGCCGCTGATATGCAGCGGCAACGGATAGTCGTTGAAATCGGTGCTGGCCAGCAGTCCAGCCGGAATGCCGACCAGCGTGGTGCTGTGGCTGCGGCCGCCCGGGGTCGCCATCGCTGCGCGCCGAAGTTGATTCAGACCGGCCGGTTTTCCTTTACCTTGATCGGGCCCATGATCTTGAGCCCTTCGTCGAAGCTGATCTGCGGCCATTTCTCAGTGAATTCCGAGGCCTTGGCCGCGATGGCGTCCAGCTTGCCCGCGGTATCGAGTTTTTTCAGGTCGGTTCGCTCGATGCGGAACAGTTCCAACAACTCATTGTAGACCGTGGCCTCGTCGAGCGGCAGTACCCAGAAGGTCGCGCCGCCGTAAGGGATCTGATACTTCTTCGAAATGTCGAGGTTGCCGGCGAAGAAAAAATACTTGCCGTTTGCGGCAAGCTTGTCGGCCAGCACCTCGCACAACAGCTTGAGATGTTCCAGCGTCGGGGAGAAGCCCGCCAGGAAGGGGATCGTCGTTGCGCCGGCTGGCGCCACCATCATCGCCTGGTCGAACTTGATCTCGGGAGGACGCGCCTCGTCGGAAAGTTTCTTGGCCTGCTTGAGCGCGATCTCGCCGCGAAAGCCGAACTGGCCGGGCCTAGTCGGGCCCTTGTAAACGGGGCTGAGAAGGCGGCCTTGGGCGTCGAGGGAGGCGAATGGAGTGTCGGTGATAACGGTCATGGTGAGTTCCCGGTGAATGGCGTTAGCGATTGCGAAAGAAAGTTGCGGTTTTAGAAACTAAGTTCGAGCCGAAAGGCTTCGTCGCTCACCGTTTCAAACGATGACCACCGGAATTTTGAGTTCGACCTTGCGGCCGAGATGGCGGTCCACCTTGCGCCGCACCGGCTCGACCTTGAAGGGGCGTGCCAACGTGTCGTTCGCCCCGGCGGCCATGGCCGCAGCCGTGCATTCGTCATCCGCCGCCTCGCAGATCACCAGAAGCTTCACGCCCGGCCAGGCCGCGCGCAGGTTGTGCAGCAGTTCCGCGCCGTCCCGTGCGACCAGCAGAGCGCTTACCAGCACCAGGTCGGGTTGCCATTGCAGCCCTTTTTCCAGTGCGGCGTCCACCGTGGCGAATTCGTGGGTCTCGTTGTCGTCCGCAAGCATGAATTGCAGAACGGTTCGGTTGATTTCGTCCTCATCCAGCACGAACACGCGCCGGTTTTCTACCGCGCGTTGGGCTTCCACGCCGATTTGCATGATCGATCCCTCCCAGTGAATATCTCGAATCATCAGGAGCAAGCTTCATTCCAGATCAGGACGTATCGCCCCAAGCTGGAAAGGCCGCGGCGGATCAGGCACATGGCGCTCTCAGGTCGGCATGGCGATCAGGCCGGCGCTTGTCTTGTTCCTTACAGTATTTTCCCATCTTGTGCGCTTTCCCACATGCGGCGCCGAGCTGTCGCTCGTCCGGTTGCAAATAACAATCTATTTAATAAACAAATGATTGTGGAATTGTTGTGGCTATGGCACAGCAGTTGCTAAGGATAGGTCGCACCGCAGATGTTTTGCCGAACGAGTGACTACAACCGAAGACCTAGAGGGTTACGCAGATAGGCGCAGCTGGATGCACTTTCGAGGACAGGTGGAACTGTATAGCAACTCAATGAGGCTCGACGTTCAACAGACTTAAGGAGAATTGAAATGGCTAAACTCAGGCAAATCGCTTTCTACGGCAAAGGGGGTATCGGCAAGTCGACCACTTCCCAAAACACCCTCGCATCCCTGGCCGAAATGGGGCAGAAGATTTTAATCGTCGGTTGCGACCCCAAGGCCGACTCCACCCGCCTCATCCTGCACGCCAAGGCCCAGGACACCATCCTGTCCCTGGCTGCGGAAGCCGGCTCCGTGGAAGATCTGGAACTGGAAGATGTGATGAAGGTCGGCTACCGCGACATCCGTTGCGTCGAGTCCGGCGGGCCGGAACCAGGCGTCGGCTGCGCTGGCCGTGGCGTGATCACCTCGATCAACTTCCTGGAAGAAGAAGGCGCTTACGACGGCATGGATTACGTTTCCTACGACGTGCTGGGTGACGTGGTTTGCGGCGGCTTCGCCATGCCGATCCGGGAGAACAAGGCTCAGGAAATCTACATCGTCATGTCCGGCGAAATGATGGCCATGTATGCGGCCAACAACATTTCCAAGGGCGTTCTGAAGTACGCCAACTCCGGCGGCGTGCGCCTCGGCGGCCTGGTTTGCAATGAGCGCCAGACGGACAAGGAATACGAACTGGCCGACGCATTGGCCAAGATGCTGGGCACCCGACTGATTCACTTTATCCCCCGCGATAATATCGTTCAGCACGCCGAACTGCGCCGTATGACGGTGCTCGAGTACGCGCCGGATTCCAAGCAGGCTGACGAGTACCGGACGCTGGCGAAGAAGATCCATGAAAACGTCGGCAACGGGACGATTCCGACGCCGATCACCATGGATCAGCTGGAAGACCTGCTGATGGAGCACGGCATCATGAAGGCGGTCGACGAGTCCCAGGTCGGCAAAACGGCTTCCGAACTGGCGGTTGCCTGATACAAAGCGGCGCGGCATGGGCCGCGGCGGCCGATTGCCGCCGCGGCCAAGGAGATTTGCGCAAAGGCTCGCTTTTTCAACGCAGCACGCGGGCCTTTACGGAACGCTCCACCGAGCGAGACATCGTTAGTTGTATATCTATCAACCGTAACTGGAGGGCAGGAAATGAGCCTCACCGTTGAAGAAACCAAAGCGCGCAACAAGGAACTGATCGAAGAGGTGTTGAAGGCTTATCCGGAAAAGACGGCGAAGAAACGCGCCAAGCACCTCAACGCTTTCGAGGAAGGCAAGACCGACTGCAACGTCAAGTCGAACATCAAGTCGGTTCCGGGCGTGATGACCATCCGCGGTTGCGCCTATGCCGGATCGAAAGGCGTCGTCTGGGGCCCGATCAAGGACATGATCCACATCAGCCACGGCCCGGTCGGCTGCGGCCAGTATTCGTGGGCCGCGCGCCGCAACTACTACATCGGCACCACCGGCATCGACACCTTCGTGACCATGCAGTTCACGTCCGACTTCCAGGAAAAGGACATCGTTTTCGGCGGCGACAAGAAGCTGGAAAAGATCATGGACGAAATCCAGGTGCTGTTCCCGCTCAACAAGGGCATCACGGTCCAGTCAGAGTGCCCGATCGGCCTGATCGGCGACGATATCGAGGCGGTGTCGAAGAAGAAGACCAAGGAATACAACGGCCACACCATAGTTCCGGTGCGCTGCGAAGGCTTCCGCGGCGTGTCGCAATCGCTCGGCCACCACATCGCCAACGATTCGATCCGCGACTGGGTGTTCGACAAGATGGACCCGGAGAAGAACACGTTCGAAGGCACTCCCTACGACGTCGCCATCATCGGCGACTACAACATCGGCGGAGACGCCTGGTCCTCCCGCATCCTGCTGGAGGAGATGGGGCTGCGGGTGATTGCCCAGTGGTCTGGCGACGGCTCGATCGCCGAACTGGAGAACACCCCCAAGGCCAAGCTCAACGTGCTGCACTGCTATCGTTCAATGAACTACATCAGCCGGCACATGGAAGAGAAGTACGGCGTGCCCTGGGTCGAGTACAACTTCTTCGGCCCGTCCAAGATCGCCGCAAGCTTGCGCGAAATCGCTGGCCACTTCGACGACAAGATCAAGGAAGGCGCCGAGCGCGTCATCGCCAAGTACAAGGCATTGACCGACGCGGTGATCGCCAAGTACCGTCCGCGCCTCGAAGGAAAGACGGTGATGCTGTTCGTCGGCGGCCTGCGTCCGCGTCACGTGATCGGCGCCTACGAGGATCTGGGCATGAATGTGGTCGGCACCGGTTACGAATTCGGCCACAACGACGACTATCAGCGCACCACGCACTACGTCAAGGACGGCACGCTGATCTACGACGACGTGACCGGTTTCGAGTTCGAGAAGTTCGTCGAGAATATCCAGCCCGACCTGGTCGGCTCGGGCATCAAGGAAAAGTACGTGTTCCAGAAGATGGGCGTGCCCTTCCGCCAGATGCACTCGTGGGATTACTCGGGTCCCTATCACGGCTACGACGGTTTCGGCATCTTCGCCCGCGACATGGACATGGCGATCAACAGCCCGGTGTGGAGCTTGACGAAGGCGCCTTGGAAGAAAGCAGCGTAAACGCAGGTCGGAAATTGCAGGGTGGCGATGCAGCGTAACCCGCCACTCTGTAAATCGACGCCACAGCTATAAGGAGTTTCATCATGCCGCAGAATGCCGATAATATTCTTGATCACGAGAACCTGTTCCGCCAGCCGGAGTACGTTGAACTGTTCGAGAACAAGAAAAAGAACTTCGAGTTCGCCGTCCCGGTTGACAAGGTCAAGGAAATCGTCGAATGGACCAAGACCAAGGACTATCAGGAAAAGAACTTTGCCCGCAACGCCCTGACGGTTAATCCAGCCAAAGCCTGTCAGCCGCTGGGTGCCGTGTTTGTCGCCAACGGCTTCGCCAGGACGCTCGCCTTCGTGCACGGCTCGCAGGGCTGCGTGGCCTACTACCGCTCGCACTTCTCCCGTCATTTCAAGGAGCCGACCTCCTGCGTCTCTTCCTCGATGACGGAGGACGCCGCCGTGTTCGGCGGCCTCAACAACATGATCGACGGCCTGGCCAACACCCACAGCCTGTACAAGCCCGACATGATCGCGGTATCCACCACCTGCATGGCCGAAGTGATCGGCGACGACTTGAACGCCTTCATCAAGACGGCCAAGGAAAAGGGCAGCGTGCCGAAGGACTACGACGTTCCTTTCGCGCACACGCCGGCCTTCGTCGGCAGCCATATCACCGGTTACGACAACGCCCTGCTTGGCATACTCAAGCATTTCTGGGACGGCAAGTCCGACACCGTGCCGAAGCTGGAGCGCGTGCCGAACGAGTCGATCAATTTCATCGGCGGCTTTGACGGTTTCGTGGTCGGCAATATTCCCGAGATACGGCGCATCTTCAAGATCATGGGCATCGAGCACACCTTCCTGTGCGACCCCTCGGACAACTGGAATACGCCGACCGATGGTACTTACCGCATGTACGACGGCGGCACTACCAAGCAGCAGGTTGCGGAAGCCCTGAATGCCAAGGCGACGATCGTGTTCCAGGAGTTCTCGGCCCAAAAGACCGCCAAGCTGATCGCCGAGCACGGACAGGAAGTCGTGGTGCTCAATCATCCGATGGGCGTCACCGGCACCGACCAGTTCCTGATGGAGATCTCGCGCATCAGCGGCAAGCCGATCCCGCCCGAGCTCGAACTCGAACGCGGCCGTCTGGTGGACGCCATTGCCGATTCACAGGCTCACCTGCATGGCAAGAAGTACGCGCTGTACGGCGATCCGGACCTGATGCTGGGGTTGACCCAGTTCTTGCTCGAACTCGGCGCCGAGCCGACACATGTGCTGTCCACCAACGGTGACGAGAAATGGGCGGCCAAAGTGCAAGCCCTGTTCGATGCCTCGCCCTTCGGCAAGAACTGCAAGGTGTACCCGAAGCGCGACCTGTGGCACATGCGTTCGCTGCTGTTTACGGAGCCGGTGGACTTTCTCATCGGCAACACCTACGGCAAGTACCTGGAGCGCGATACCGGGACGCCGCTGATTCGCCTCGTGTTCCCCATCTTCGACCGGCACCACTACCACCGCATGCCGATCTGGGGTTACGAAGGCGCGATGCGCGTGCTGGTGATGCTGCTCGACGAGTTCTTCGAGTCTCTCGACGCCAACACCATTATTCCGGCGAAGACGGACTACTCGTACGACATCATCCGTTAAACGAGGCGCGACGACGTAATTCAGCTTCAAGGGAAGGGGTTCGATCATGGGTGCGCCACTCAACGAAAAGCTTCAGGATGTTTTCAACGAACCCGGTTGCGACAAGAACCAGGGCAAGTCCGACAAGGAGCGCAAGAAGGGCTGTACCAAGCAGCTCTCGCCGGGCGCGGCGGCGGGCGGCTGCGCCTTCGACGGCGCCAAGATCGCCTTGCAGCCCATCGTCGATGTCGCCCACCTGGTGCATGGCCCCATCGCCTGCGAAGGCAATTCCTGGGACAACCGCCATGCGTTGTCCTCGGGCGCGAGCACCTACCGCACCGGTTTCACCACGGATATCAACGAACTCGACGTCATCTATGGCGGCGAGAAGCGTCTCTACAAGGCGATCAAGGAAATCATCGACAAATACGACCCGCCGGCGGTCTTCGTCTACCAGACCTGCGTCACCGCCCTGATCGGCGATGATATCGAGGTGGTGTGCAAGGCGGCCAGCAAGAAGTTCGGCAAGCCGGTCATCCCGGTCAATGCCCCCGGTTTTGCCGGGGTCAAGAACCTCGGCAACAAGCTGGGCGGCGAGGCGCTGCTCGATTACGTGATCGGCACCGCCGAGCCGGAGTACACCACGCCCTACGACATCAACATCATCGGCGAGTACAACCTGTCCGGCGAGCTGTGGCAGGTCAAGCCGCTGCTCGATGCCATGGGGGTACGCGTGCTCGCCTGCATCAGCGGCGACGCTCGCTATCAGGAAGTGGCTTATTCGCATCGCGCCAAGGCCGCGATGATGGTGTGCTCCAAGGCGATGATCAACATCTCGCGCAAGATGGAAGAGCGCTATAACATTCCCTTCTTCGAGGGCTCGTTCTACGGCATTGGCGACATGTCCGACAGCCTGCGCGAAATCGCCCGCTTGCTGGTTCAGCAGGGAGCGCCGGATGACGTCATCGCCCGTACCGAAGCGCTGATCGCGGCCGAGGAGGCCCGCGCCTGGGCACGTCTAGAGCCTTACAAGGCGCGGCTCAAAGGCAAGCGCGTGCTGCTGATTACCGGCGGCGTGAAGTCCTGGTCGGTGGTGGCGGCCTTGCAGGAAGTCGGAATTGAAATCGTCGGCACCAGCATCAAGAAGTCGACCAAGGAAGACAAGGACCGCATCAAGGAAATCATGGGCGACGAAGCGCACATGATCGACGACATGCCGCCGCGCGAGATGTACAAGATGCTCAAGGAAGCGCGCGCCGACATCATGCTCTCGGGCGGCCGCTCGCAGTTCGTCGCGCTCAAGGCCAAGATGCCCTGGCTCGACATCAACCAGGAACGTCATCATGCCTTTGCCGGCTATGAGGGCATGGTCAAACTGGTGCAGGAAATCGACAAGACCCTGTACAACCCGGTATGGAACCAGGTGCGGCTACCCGCTCCGTGGGATGCGGCGGCGGCCTGATCGGACTCCAACATGGCCACGGTCAAAACCCAGTTCAAGGCGGCGGCAGTCAATCCGCTCAAGATGAGCCAGCCACTCGGGGCTGCCTACGCCTTCATGGGCATGCATCGCTGCATGCCGGTGATGCACGGCTCGCAGGGCTGTACCTCGTTCGGTCTGGTGCTTCTGGTACGCCACTTTCGCGAAGCGATTCCCCTGCAGACCACGGCGATGAACGAGGCCACCACGGTTATGGGCGGTTTCGACAACATCGAAAAAGCAATCCTCAACATTCGCCAGCGTGCCAAGCCGGACCTGATCGCGATCTGCTCGACCGGGCTGACTGAAACCAAGGGCGACGATGTGGATGGTTATCTGAAACTGGTCCGGCAACGCCATCCCGAAACCGCCGATACGGCGTTCGTTTATGTATCGACGCCGGACTACCTCGGCGCGTTTCAGGACGGCTGGGCCAAGGCCGTGAGCGCCTTCATCAAGGCGCTGGTGACTCCGTTTGCCGAGAAAACGCCGGGACAGATCAATATTCTGCCGGGCTGTCACCTGACCCCGGCCGATGTCGAAGAGCTGCGCGAGATCGTCGCATCCTTCGGCCTGACGCCGTTGTTCCTGCCCGACCTGTCGCGCTCGCTCGACGGCCACATGTCCGACGAGTTCAGCCCGACTACCTTGGGCGGCACCACGCTGGCCGAGGTCCGCGAGATGGGCGCCTCGGTCGCCACCATCGCCATCGGCGAGCAGATGCGGCCCTGCGCCGAACTGTTGCAGGAATCCACGGGCATACCGTTCGCGCTGTTCGACCGGCTGACCGGGTTGGACGCCAACGACCGCTTCCTCGCACATTTGTCGGCGCTCTCCGGCATGCCGGTGCCGCAAAAGTGGCGCCGCCAGCGCAGCCAGTTGCAGGATGCGATGCTTGACGGACATTTCTTTTTCAGCGGCAAGAAGATTGCGCTCGGTGCCGAGCCCGATTTGCTCTGGGCATTGTCCAGCCTGCTCACCGAGATGGGCTGCGAAATCGCCAGCGCGATCACCACGACGCGTTCGCCCCTGCTTGAACGGATCCCGGTCGCCGAAGTGCTGATCGGCGACCTGGAAGATCTGGAAAAATCGGCGGCGGGCTGCGATCTGCTGGTCACTCATTCCCACGGCCGCCAGGCCGCCGAGCGGCTGCATATTGCTCATTACCGCGCCGGCTTCCCGATGTTCGACCGCCTTGGCGCGGGGCACAAACTGATGGTCGGCTATCGCGGCACGCGCGAGGTGGTGTTCGAGGTCGGCAACATGTTTCTCGCGGATCTGCACCACCACCACGGCACGCCGCAGTCGTGGCCGCTACCCGAGGCTACCCTCAAGGCAGTGGCCGATGCCGGCCTCGCGGCAACCCCTTCCCTTCAATAGGAGCGCACCATGAAAATCGCTTTTTCGACTCAGGACCTGCAGCGCGTTGACGCCCACTTCGGCTGGGCCAAGAACATCGCGATCTACGATGTCAGGCCGGATGGCTACGACTTCGTCGAGACCTTCACTTTCGACGGCGATCTTCAGGAAGACGGCAACGAGGACAAGCTCGCGCCCAAGATCGCGGCGATCAAGGATTGCGCGATTCTCTATGTCGCCGCCATTGGCGGCTCGGGCGCCGCGCGCGTTGTCGCCAACAAGATCCATCCGATCAAGGTGCAGCAACCGGAAGTGATTCTGGACATCCTCGACAAGCTGCAGGATGTGCTCAAGGGCACGCCGCCGCCCTGGCTGCGCAAGGCCCTGCTAAAGGGCCAGGAACGCGACCTTGCCTTCTATGAAGAAACGGGCTGACCCAAAGGAGTTTATGCCATGACTGCAACCACCCTCGAACGCCCTGCCCATGCCGGGCTGTTCCTCGCCGAACTTGTCAAGCAATACCGCGCCCAGGATACCCACGGCGTCTGGGAGGGCAAGAGCGATCTCACACTGCTTGCGCCCTACATCATCACCAAGGAGCAGCGCCGCCAGATGCCGATCATCGGCGATCCGGATCCCGAAGTGCTGTGGCGTCTCGAACTCTTCTTCAATGCCGTGGGCCTCGCCATCGAGCGCAGCACCGGTGTGATGGTGAGCCCGATGATGAAAATGAGCCACGAGGGCTTCGGCCGCCAGGTGCTGATCGCCGGCCGCCTGATCGTGGTGAACAAACAGTTGCGCGACGTTCATCGCTTCGGCTTCGAGACCATGGAGAAGCTGGCCGCGGAAGGCGAAAAATACGTCGCGGCGGGCATTGAGATGGTGACGCAATATAAAGATGTCGCGAACTACGGCTAGGAACGAAAATGGGAACAGCAACCGAATCGCTGGACGAGATCAAGGCACGGGTCAAGAAACTATCCGCCCGCGCCATGAACCTCAAGATGGAATTGCATGATCTCTCCGAGGAGTTGCCGCTCGGCTGGGAGAAGATTCCCGAGGTGGCTAAACGCGCTCATGACAGCTTCGAGGCGCTCACGGCACTGAGGGCACGCATCACCGCGCTGGGAGGCTGAAATGGCAAGTTTCACCGTCACCCTGCCCAGCGGCAAGCTGTGGACCCCGCAATACGCCGAATCCATCAACGAGGAAAAGTGCATAGGCTGCGGGCGCTGCTTCAAGGTCTGCGGACGCGATGTGTTGCAACTGGTGGGGCTGAATGAAGACGGCGAACGCATCGCGGTATCCGCCGACCCCGAAGACGATGACGACGAGGAATACGAGAAGAAGGTCATGACCATCGCCAATCCGGATAACTGTGTCGGCTGCGAAGCCTGCATGAAGATCTGCCCCAAGAAGTGCTACACGCACCACCCTGCCGAGACCCAGTCGCAGACCTGACGCGGAGTAACACGAGGCTAGCGTATCTCCTGAATGTGCTTTCGCCTTTGTGCTTCAGATACGAACGCCTCCAATTTTCCCCGTGAGCTTCAGGCGATCAAGGCGACGGCTTTGATCTGGATCCAGACTGCATTTCCTGATCGAAGGTCCAGTGCCGCCGCGGAGCGCCGGGTCAATCGCGCTACGATAGAAGATGCGCCGACAGTCAGCCTCATCAGTGCGACAGCGGGGTGCGTGTCGTCGCCCATTCCCGTCACCGTAGCGGATAGGATGTTGAGAAGACTGGTACCTGTAAGCTTTTCTCGGGCGATACTTACATCGCGCGCGAGGATTCTGATGCGCACAGGGTGTCCGGTCGGAATGCCTTTATCGCGCACCCAGAGACTTCCTCCTGCGAACTCAACGCGCGCCAGATGCCACGCTTCATCCCGTTCGGCGACGACGGCTTCCAGGACTACGCTGGCATCCTCTCCGAGACGAATAGGCAGATCGATGCGTGCCAGGACTTCGGTTAGGGGGCCGCGCGCAATAACGTTCCCGCCTTCGAGCACGACAAGATGATCGGCCAGGCGAGCCACTTCATCCTGGGAATGGCTGACATAGAGGACGGGTATCTCCAGTTCATCGCGCAGTCGTTCGAGATACGGCAGTATTTCGTTCTTGCGCTCCTGGTCCAGCGCCGCCAGCGGCTCGTCGAGGAGCAACAGCTTCGGGCTGGCGAGCAGGGCCCGTGCGATGGCAACTCGTTGGCGCTCGCCACCGGAGAGCCGTTCCGGCATCCTTTTCAGCAAATGGCCGATGCCAAGCAGTTCGACCGCTTGATGCATCGCCAAACCGGGTATTGCCTGCCTTGCGCGTTTCAACCCGTAGCCCAGATTGTTCTCGACCGACAGATGAGGGAAGAGGTTCGCTTCCTGAAACACATAACCGATTGGCCGACAGTTGACCGGGAGACAGATGCCTTCCCCTTGCCACAAATTGCCATTGACCCTCAGATAGCCGCCTGCCGCCTTTTCCAGCCCCGCGACGCAGCGCAGGAAAGTGGTCTTGCCGGAACCAGACTGGCCGAACAGGGCGGTTACGCCCTGCCCCGGCAATTCCAAATTCACATCGAGAGAGAAGCCGGGATAGGTAACCTTGAAGCGGGCATCAATGCTCATAAGCCCTTCCGCCTGCTTGGATTGAGGGTGTATAGGACCAGCAGCACCAGGAACGAGAAGGCCAGAAGACCTCCGGCCAGCCAATGGGCTTGCGCGTATTCGAGAGCTTCCACATGATCGTAGATTTGCACGGAGATTACCCGTGTCTTGCCGGGGATATTCCCCCCGATCATCAGCACCACCCCGAACTCGCCGACGGTATGAGCGAAGCCAAGGATGGATGCGCTCATGAAACCGGGGCGGGCTAAAGGTACGGCCACCGTGAAGAATCGGTCTATCGCTCCAGCTCTCAGCGTCGCTGCCGCTTCGAGAGGCCTGTCGCCGATTGCCTCGAAGGCATTTTGGATCGGTTGCACGACGAATGGCATCGAGTAGAACACGGATGCCACAACCAGGCCCGGAAAAGAAAAGGGCAGCACGCCCAGACCGAGAGCCAGCGTCAGTTCCCCTATGGGGCCGTTGGGTCCGAGAATCACCAGCAGGTAGAAGCCCAGCACTGTCGGTGGCAAAACTAAAGGAAGCGCGACCACGGCAGCGATCGGTCCCTTCAGTCTTGAGCGGGTTCGGGCCAGCCACCAGGCGATGGGGGTGCCGATGAGGAGCAGCAGGATGGTCGTGGTGCACGCCAACGCCAAGGTCAGGCGCAGGGCAACAAGGTCGTCAGAAGTCATCGCCAGCGCTGCCTGCGATCGCGATTGTCATAACCCATAGCCATAAGATTTGATCACTGCCATCGCCTTGTCGCTTTTGAGGTATTTCATCAGCGCTTCAGCGGCCGCCTTGCCCCTGCCTTTCTCCAGGATCACCGCATCCTGGCGGATCGGTGTGTAGAGTCCGAGGGGGACCACCCAGGCCGAGCCTGCGGCCAGCTTGCCCTCCTTGAGCACTTGGGAAAGAGCCACGAAACCCAGTTCGGCGTTGCCGGTCGCGACGAACTGGTGAGCCTGGACGATGGTCTCGGCTTGGGCCAACCTGCTCTGCACGGCATCCAGAAGGCCAAGAGCCTTCAGGGTCTCGACAGCGGCGGCGCCATAAGGGGCGAGTTTTGGATTGGCGATGGACAAATGCCGGAACCGGCCTGTCTTTAATACCTCGCCGGCTACATCGACAATGGTCGGGTTGGCACTCCACAGCACCAGTTTGCCGACGGCATAGGTGAAACGAGTGCCCGCAACCGCGGCGCCTTCCTTCTCCAACTTGACCGGTGTTGCTTCGTCGGCGGCCAGCAGCACCTCAAAGGGCGCACCGTTCTTGATCTGGGCGTAGAACTTGCCGGTCGAGCCGAAGATGGCAACGATTTTGTGGCCGGTCGTCTTTTCGAATTCGGGCGCGATGGCTTGGATCAGGGCGGTGAAATTGGCGGCGACGGCGACCTGCACTTCATCGGCATGGGCTGCAGAAGGCAGGAAGAGAAAAGCCGACAAGGAGAGAGCTGCACGGCTTGACCATTTCATGGACTTGCTCCTCGGAATGTCACGGCAGTAGGACTATCAGCCTCTTCCTGCCCGAAACATATGCCGTAGTCGCTGCAATCCGCGCAGTTCGGTGATTTGCAGATCGGTACTTCGGCCCGCTGGCAAAGTTGTCGGTAAAAGAACTTTTTCCACTTCATATCGCCTGCATTCATTGCCGCGAGCTTGGGGAAGTTTTCCTCCAGCAACTGCGACAGGACTTTCCGGTTGGGCAGCCCCATGTCCTGCCATAGATGCTCGTCACGCATCGCCGCCGACGCGATCGCATGGCAGAGCCAGGTGTTGACTTCACTGGGATCGGCGCGATAGTCCAGCAACAGGGCGAGCAGATCTTGGTATTCGTCCAGATTCGCCATTTGCTGCGTCGAGATGGCGCCGTTCTCGAGTGCAATCTGTGGAAAGTAAGCACTCATCAGACGTTGGAAGGAGTCATCCGACATTCCCCTGATCAGAGGATATTCGCCAATTGCTAGGCCCTTCCCGATGACGCCGGCAAAAGCCAGCGTGCGTGCGTCGCGAGGAAAGCGCGCATGGGCCAGCAGTTCGTCATAGCCGGGGGAAGTCATCGCGCTACCGTGCGCGGGACGAAGTCCGCGGATGCGGCGGCCAAGTCCCGAATCACCGAGGCCCCAACACTGTCATTGGGATCGATCTCGGCCAGCTTTTCCAGTATCGCCGTGCAATCCGTGCGCCGGCCCCGCCGCAGGTAGATGAAGGCAAGTGCCTTGAGACTGAACAGGTAGAAGTGTTGGGGCCCCAAGGCATCGCTCCAGTCGGCCGTGGCTGGCGTGGCGCTGTACCATTCGGGAGCGAAACCGCCTTGCCAGGCGGCGGCACGCAAGGCCAGGCGGGCAGCCCGTTCGGCATCCTGGAGCCGGCGCTGGTAGAAATAGAATTTGTAGAGGGCGAAATACACGGGCAGGCACTGCGGATAGATGGCCTGTGCCGACCACAGGATGGCCTCCGCCCGATGGGGCTGCGAATAGGATTCGACCGCCTCCTGCAGCAGCTTGTTGACGGCGAGCGGCAGGTCGGCGGCGAACATCATCCGAACTTGAACAGGACGCCGTAGCCGCCGCGCGGATATTCCCACGCCACGTTGCGGTGCTCGTCGCAGATGACGCGGCAGGTGCCACATTCCAGGCAGCCATCGGAGATCAGCACCACGCGGCCGCTACCTTCCTGGGTGTAGCAGCCGGCCGGGCAGCAGATGGCACACTGCTGCGCTTCACATTTCGTCGCGCAGATGTCGGGATTCTTGATCTGGATATGGGGGCGGCCGGTATCGACGCGATAGCGGTTCTGAAACAGCTTTTCCTCAACCTTGACGCCGTTCATTCGAAAGCCCTCCACAGTTTGAATGCGTCACCCATGAGCCCGAACAGGGAGCGGCGCTGGGTAAATGTCTGGCGTATCAGTTTTTCCTTTGTTTTCTTGTCGACGCCATCCACCCTGACCAACTCGTGCATGGCCTTGTTGATCAAGGCCGGATAGTCGTTGAAGAACTGCGGGTTCGAATGGAAGGTGCCGGACAGGTTCTTGTACTTCTTCAAATCCTTGAGCACGAAAGAATCTTCCAGCTTGAGGCGGTAGCGCCGGAGGTTCCTTTCGCTGAACGGAAGCCCCTCTCCCGACAGCTCGATCAATGTCTCGGCGGCAAGACGACCGCTGGTCATGGCCAGATTCGAGCCTTCGCGATGCACCGCATTGACGAACATTGCGGAGTCGCCGACGATCATCCAGCCGTCGCCGCAAAGTTGCGGTACTGCCTTGTAGCCGCCCTCCGGGATCAGATGGGCGGTGTATTCCTTCATCTCGCCGCCTTCGATCAGGGGCTTGATCGAAGGATGTTCCTTCATCTGTTCCAGCAACTGGTAGGGCTTGACCTTTTGTTGCTTGAAATCGGAGAGCATGCAGCCGACGCCGATGGTCAGGGACTCCCGGTTGGTGTAGAGGAAGCCCGTCCCCATCATGCCCTTGGTGATCTTGCCGGCCATCTCGATCACGACACCCGCCTCGCCGGAAACGTTGAAGCGTTGCTCGATGACTTCCTGAGGCAGGAAGTGAATTTCCTTCACCGCGAGGGCCACGTTCTTCGGCTCGATTTCGGGGTGGAAGCCGGACTTTGTCCCCAGCAGGGAATTGACACCGTCGGCGAGGATCACGATGTCGGCGTAGATGGAGCCGCCCTCACGGTCGGTGCGGACACCGATAACGCGCTTGCCGTCCATGATCAGGCTGGTCACAGTGGTTTCGCAGATCAGCAGGGCGCCAGCTTCCTGCACCTTCTGCGAAAACCATTTGTCGAACTGGGCGCGGATGATGGTGTAGCGGTTGTAGGGCGGCTTGTTGAACTCGTCGGAACGGTAGTGAGCGCCGACGAAGGATTCGTCGTCCAGCACCCACATGCGTTGCTCGATGAGATGCCGTTCGAGCGGCGCATCATCGCGGAAATCGGGGATGATGCGCTCCAGCGCATCGGAGTAGAGGATCGCGCCCTGGACGTTCTTTGATCCGGGGTACTCGCCGCGTTCCATTTGCAACACCTTGAGTCCGGCCTTGGCCAGGGTGTAAGCGGCGGCATTACCGGAGGGCCCGGCACCGACGACGATCGCATCGAATTTTTCGCTCATGCTTCTCTCCCGGTTAGCCGGCCTTGCGCACCACTGCCAGTTGCTGGCGGAAGGCATCGGTCAGGGCCGGCAGAATGGTCATCGCGTTGCCGACGATACCGTAGGTGGCGAAATCGAAAATCGGCGCATTGGGATCGTTGTTGATGGCAATGATTACATCCGCCCCTTCCATGCCGACGCGGTGCTGGATCGCGCCGGAAATGCCTGCCGCGATGTAAAGCTTGGGCCGCACCGTCTTGCCGGACTGGCCGACCTGGCGCTCGTTCTCCACCCACCCGGCCTGCACCACCGGACGCGAGGCGCCGACCTCGGCACCGAGCACTACGGCCAGATCCCAGATGAGTTGGAAGTTCTCCGCTTTCTTCATGCCCCGCCCGCCGGAAACGATGATGTCGGCGAAGGGAAGCTGCGGTTTGTCTTGACGTTGGTCGGGGATGTATTCGAGGACCTTGGTGATGATGCTAGTTTCGATCATGGCGAGCGGATGCCTGATAATGCGCCCCGCTAGACTGGTATCGCGATCGGGCATCGCCATCACGCGCGGGCGTATCGTGGCCATCTGGGGCCGATAGTTCTTGGTCACGATGGTGCACAGCAGACTGCCGCCGAAGGTCGGGCGGGTGGCGGCGAGCCCGCGATTGTCCATGTCGATATTAAGTTCGGTGCAGTCGGCGGTGAGACCCGTCTGCAAGGTCGTCGCTACGCTGCCAGCCAGATCGCGACCTTGTACCGTGGCCCCTAGTAGCAGGATCTCCGGCTGGTAGGCGTTGACCAGGTCGGTGAGTCCCTTGCTGAAGGGCTCATTGCGGTAGTTGGCGAGGATCGCGTCCTCGATCAGATAGCACTGGTCGGCGCCGTGGAAGAAGGCTTCCTCGCAGAAGCGGCCTACCGCTATGCCGGGTGGGCCCATCACCACAGCGCTGAGATCGACGCCCAGCTTGTCGGCGAGCTTGCGGCCTTCGCCCAGCAATTCCCAGGAGACCGGATGAACCTGGCTCTGCTCATGCTCGATGAAGACCCAGACCCCCTGGTAGGCCTTGAGCCTATCATCGAGCTCATATTTGCCCCTGCCGACGGGCTTCTTTACCGCCGCATTCGCTGCCGGTACATCGCTCATGGCTCTTTCCTTTTCTCGTCAATCCGCTGTCAGGCCGCCCTTTTGGCGATACCGGCTTCGAGCTTGGGATGCTGCGTGAATAGCTTGTTGAGCAGCGTCAGAGCCACATCCCGCGGCTCGCCGCTCTCGGTCTCTATCATCTCCGCGCGCTTCGATTTGGGCTGGGGCGCGAACACCTTGCTGACCAGGGTCGGCGAGCCTTTGAGGCCGATCTTGTTGACGTCGTCGATCCCCGCTGCATCTTTGTTCCAAACCTTCAATTCATGGCGGGCGGCGCGGAACATGTTGTCCATAGTGGCGAAGCGCATTTCGTTGCTGCCTTCAAGCATCGTGATGAGGCAGGGCAGTTTCGTTGTCAACACCTGTACGCCTCCCTCGGCGCGGCGCTGCACCTTGATTTCGCGCTCGGCAAGATCGAGCGAATCGATTTGGGAGACATAAGTCAGCAACTGCATGTTGAGCCGCTTGGCAATGCCTGGGCCGACCTGGGCGGTGTCGCCGTCTATGGTCTGCTTGCCGGCGAAGACGATATCCACTTTCATGTCTTTTTCGATCTGCTGGATCGTAGCGGCCAGGGCGAAGGAGGTCGCCAGCGTGTCGGCGCCGGCGAAGGCGCGATCGGTGACGAGAATGGCGTCGTCCGCGCCGAAGGAGATGGCTTTGCGCAAAGCCGCATCCGCCTGGGGTGGACCCATCGTGATCACCGTGACACGGCCGCCGTATTTGTCCTTGAGGCGTAGCGCTTCTTCCAGGGAGAACAGATCATAGGGGTTGACGATGGCCGGCACTCCCTGCCGCATGATGGTGTTGGTGACCGGATGGACGCGGATTTGGGCGCTGTCCGGAACCTGCTTGATACAAACGACCATGTGCATGACAGTTTTTCCTTTACCTGTCCGTTCAGCCGCGGGAGGGCAGCGTTTGGCGCAAGCGGTCGACGGAAAAGGTTTTCCCTTCCGCGTCCTGGAACACCTTGAAGACCTTTTCCTGGGCTGGCGTAGAACGGACGAAATCCTCGTAGGCGATCATCAGCAGGGAGCGATAGCGCTTGAACATCGCCACCTCGTCCAGTTTGCTCAGTTGCTGCTCCTTGCGCAGGTACTGGAAGAAGCGCTTGAGGATGTGCAGGCGGTTCACATTCACCACTGCCTGGTCGAAGGGAATGCCAAAGAATTCCAGGAACTCCTCCGCGGAGGAGAGCTTGGTCAGACGTTCGATGAGTGTGTTCGTTTGCATGCTCCGTCAGTCGTGGTGAGTGCCGGCCAAGGCCGGTTCGGCACAATCGTCGTCGCAGGCGAGGCAGGCGCTGGCGGTCGGGATGGCCTCGTCCTTGAGTTGCGCGACTTGCTTTTCCAGATCGCTGATACGCTCGAGTACGCAGGCGATCGCCTTGCCGACGGGGTCGGGCACCTGGTGGTGATCGAGATCGATGCCCTGCTCGGTGATGCGGCGCCGGCTCTTGGGCAGCACCATGCGACCGGGAATGCCAACGACGGTCATTCCGGCGCCGACATCCTGGATGACTACGGAGTTGGCAGCGACGCGTGCATTGCGGCCGATGGTGATCGGTCCCAGAATCTTCGCGCCGGCACCGACTACAACACCGGACTCGAGCGTCGGGTGGCGCTTGCCAGGGTTCCAAGTGGTGCCGCCGAGGGTGACGCCGTGATAGAGCGTGACGTCGTTGCCGATTTCGGCAGTCTCCCCGATCACCACCCCGCAGCCATGGTCGATGAAAAAGCGCCGCCCGATTTTTGCTCCCGGATGAATGTCGATATCGGTCGCCATCCGGGCCATGAAGCTGAGAAGGCGGGCGGCATAGCGCCAGCCTCGATGCCACAGGCGATGGGCGATGCGATGCGCGACCAGCGCATGGACACCGGGATAGATGGTCACTACTTCCAGAATGTTACGCGCCGCCGGGTCGCGCTCGAACACGCAGCGTACGTCGTCCTGCAAGCTGCGCCAGAAGCCGGGTGGCCCGGCCTCCCGCGCGGAAGAACCGGGGGAAACCGCGTTTTCGATTGCGCCAAGTATGTCGGACTCCCGCTGGCTCATGATGGCAGTGCCGCGCATTGGGCGTGTTCGAGGTAGAAGCGCTTGAGATCGGTGGCAGTGGGCGAACGCTTGGTGCTTGCGGCGTGATCGCGGATGCGGGTCAGCAGCGCTTGCGCTTCGATTTCGGAGAGCGCCATGCCGAGGCGGGCGTAGGCGTCGATCACGCCGCGCGAGCCGGAATGCTTGCCCAGGATGGTGCGATGCTGGCGTCCTACCTCGGCCGGATCGAAGCCCTGGTAGTTGCGCGGATCCTTGGCCAAGCCATCGACATGGATACCGGCCTCGTGAGTGAACACCGCATCGCCGACGATGCTCTTGTTTGCCGCCACCGGTCGGCCCGACGCGATTGCCACCATGCGCGAAATGGCAGGAAAAAAGCGGGTGTCGATGCCGGTCTCGATACCGTGGAGATGGCGCAGGGCCATGACCACCTCTTCCAGGGCGGCGTTGCCCGCCCGTTCGCCCAGGCCGTTGACCGCCGTATTGGCATGGCTGGCGCCGGCCTGAATTGCCGCCAGGGTATTGGCGGTGGCGAGCCCCAGATCGTTGTGGGCATGAATTTCGAGTTCTAGGTCGCTTGAGTTCCGCAAGCGCCGAATGTGCTCCCAAGTGGCGAAAGGATCGAGGATTCCCAATGTGTCGGCAAAACGAAAGCGGCTAGCACCGGCCGCCTGGGCAGTCTCGACAATGCGTTGCAGGAATTCCGTGTCGGCCCGAGAAGCATCCTCCCCGCCGACGCTGACCTCGAAACCCTGGTCACGGGCACGCCCAACATGGGTACGAATCTGCTGCAGTACCCACTCGCGGGAACGCTTGAGCTTGTGCTCGATGTGAATATCGGAGACGGATATGGAGAGATTCAGGACGTCGGCTCCGCACTGCATGGCGGCCGTCACATCGCGCTCGCACATGCGACCCCAGACCATCGTCCTCGTCGGCAAGCACAGTGCGTTGATGGCCTGGATGACCTCGATCTCGGCCGCTCCCATCACGGGAATGCCGATTTCCATCTCCGCTACTCCGGCATCCGCCAGGGCGCGGGCGATGGCGATTTTTTCCTCGGCGGTGAAAGCGACTCCCGCAGTTTGTTCGCCGTCGCGTAAAGTGGTGTCGTTGATCGTGACCATGTCATGCGCCTTGCTGTTTGCGGGATGACCCGTGTACCCTTGTTTAGCAATTCATGTGCCAACACACTCAGGTCATTTAATATGGCGCCCGTTCAATGACTTGCCAGGAACGGTGGGGGACAAGGGGAAGGTCGGGCAGTGGCGGTGTCGGCTTTGTGGGCTTTGCAACAAGCGCGACTCAATCGTGCTCGCGCGCCAGGTTTACCGTATAGCGCGGCAGTTCGATGACCATATCCTGCTGGCGCAGCACGACCTGGCAGGCGAGGCGTGAGTTCGCCTCGACGCCCCAGGCGCGATCGAGCTGGTCTTCCTCGTCCTCGTTTGCGGGCGCCAAGGCGTCGAAGCCTTCGCGTACGATCACGTGGCAGGTCGAGCAGGCGCAGGATTTTTCGCAGGCATGTTCGAGCGAGATGCCATTCCTCAGCAGCGCATCACAGAGAAAGCCGCCGCTGCGGGCCTCGAAGCAAGTGCCATCCGGGCATAGCGTGGCGTGGGGGCGAACGGTGATATGCGGCATGAGCGCTCAGCCGACGTCCGCGGAGAGGTGCTCGGCAATTTGTTCCAGGCGCCGCCCGGACAGTGCCCGCTTGACGCTGGCATCCATGCGCCGCTCAGCGAATGCCTGAGTCGCCGTGTTGAGGGCGTCAGCGGCTGCTTTCAGGGTATTGATGTTGTTGCTGCCGGTCTCGATGATTTCGGCTAGGGTGTAAATATGGCAGGTGATCGTGGTGCGCTCGGGTGGCGCCAGCAGTTCCTCGCCGTCTTTCGCCAGCGCGGCCTCGGTGGCATCGATCAGTCGTCGCGCCTCCACTTGGGCTTCGCGCAGCATCCGTACCTTCATGTCGGCATCGGCTCGGCCGTAGGCGTCTTCGAGCATTTTCGTGATCTGGCTATCGTCAAGCCCGTAGGATGGCTTGACGGACACCGCTGTTTCAATGCCGGTGCTCTGTTCCCGGGCCGAAACACTGAGCAGCCCATCGGTATCGACCTGGAAGGTGACGCGAATGCGCGCCGCGCCGGCGATCATGGGGGGAATGCCTCTCAGTTCAAAGCGGGCCAGCGAGCGGCAGTCTGTCACCAGTTCGCGCTCGCCTTGCAGGACATGGATACTCATCGCCGTCTGGCCGTCCTTGAAGGTGGTGAAGTCCTGCGCGCGGGCAGCGGGAATGGGGGAGTTGCGCGGAATGATTTTTTCCACCAGCCCGCCCATGGTTTCCAACCCCAGCGAAAGCGGACAGACATCGAGCAACAACAGCCAGTCGTCGCCGTTACGATTGCCGGCTAGGGCATTGGCCTGAATGGCGGCGCCCAGAGCCACTACCTGATCCGGATCGAGATCGGTCAAGGGCTCCTGTTTGTAGAAGCCGGCGACGGCAGTGCGCACATTCAGCATTCGCGTCGAGCCCCCGACCAGCACCACGCCTTTAACGTCTTCCACGTTTAGCCCGGCGTCGCGCAGCGTCTTGCGTGTCAGCTTCAGGGTACGTGCAACAAGATCGACCGTCATATCGGCGAAGGTCTCGCGCGACAGGGTCAGGCAGATGGCGCGATCATCACCGAGTGTAGCGGTGATCGCAGTGGATGCGGACGTGCTGAGCGCTTCCTTGGCGCTACGGGCCAGCGTCAGCAGGTGGCGTGCATCCCGGGACCCTAGAGTGCCGAGGCCTGCGCTTGCCACCATCCAGTCATAGACCCGCTGATCGAAGTCGTCTCCCCCGAGTGCCGAATCGCCGCCGGCGGCCAGCACCTGGAAAACGCCACGGGACAGCTTGAGTACGGAAATGTCGAAGGTGCCGCCGCCGAGGTCGTAGATAGCGAAAATACCTTCGGAGCCTTTGTCCAGACCATAAGCGACCGCTGCTGCCGTGGGTTCGTTGAGCAGGCGCAGCACGTTAAGTCCTGCCAACCGTGCCGCGTCCTTGGTGGCTTGGCGCTGGGCATCGTCGAAGTAGGCAGGCACGGTGATGACCGCACCGGTGAGCTCGCCGCCCAGGGCCGACTCGGCCCGCAGCCGCAGTGTGCGCAGGATTTCTGCCGAAACTTCCACCGGGTTTTTTAGACCGGCCGTCGTTTCAATATGGACCATGCCTGGTTTATCGACGAAGGTGTAGGGCATGTCGCTGAGGTTGGCCACATCGCCCAGACCACGGCCCATCAAGCGCTTGATCGAGGAGAGGGTGTTGTGGGGGTCATCGCTCTGGCCGGCCAGCGCTTCATGGCCAATGATGGTTTCTGCACCAAGTCGTTGATAGCGCACCACGGAGGGCAGCAGGGCACGTCCGGCTTCGTCGCGAATGACGGTCGCATTGCTGCTGAGAACGCTGGCCACCAGGGAATTGGTGGTGCCGAGGTCTATGCCTACCGCCAGCCGGTGCTGGTGGGGTGCGGCGCTCAGGCCGGGTTCGGCGATCTGCAGCAGTGCCATGGCTCGTTCAGACGGCGAAGCTCTCGCCGCAACCGCACTGGTTCTTGACGTTGGGATTGTTGAACTTGAAGCCCTCGCTGAGTCCCTCGCGCACGAAGTCGAGTTCTGTGCCGTCAAGATAAGGCAGACTCCTCGGGTCGATCAGCAGGGTGACGCCGCGACTTTCAAAACGCAGGTCATCCTTGGCCTCCACGTCGGCGAACTCGATGGCATAGGCCATGCCGGAGCAGCCGCTGGTCTTGACCGCCACGCGCAGGCCGACGCCGCCGCGCTTGGCGAGGAAGCTCTGAACACGCTTGGCGGCGTTTTCGGTGAGGGTTACGCTCATGGCGGGTTCCTTTGGTCGATTACATGGAGAAGGAGCTGCCGCATCCACAGGTCGAGCTGGCGCTGGGATTCTTGATGACGAAGCGCGAACCCTCGAGACCGTCTTCATAGCCAATCTCGGCGCCGGAAAGATACTGGAGGCTCATGGAATCAATCAGCAGGCCGACGCCGCTTTTTTCGATCAGAAAGTCGTCTTCGCCTATGGCCTCGTCGAATGCGAAGCCGTACTGGAAGCCCGAGCAGCCGCCGCCGGTGACGGAGATGCGAAGCTTGAGCTTGGAATTGCCCTCTTCGACGATCAACTCTCTGACCTTAGCCACGGCAGCGTCGGTGAACAGGACGGGGGACGGTACATCTATCGCAGTGTCGGTCATTTCGGGCCTCTCTTGAACAGCTTGTCGGGATGAGTCTTAGACCAGCGGCTCGCACATCGGGTAAGATTTTTCCGTGCTTTGTCCGCTGCCGTGCTTGGCACGGTAATCGGCGACGGCTGCCTTGATGGCATCCTCCGCGAGGACGGAGCAATGGATTTTAACTGGCGGCAAGGCCAGTTCCGTGGCAATGGAGGCGTTCTTGATCTCCAGCGCCTGATCGAGGGTCTTGCCCTTGATCCATTCAGTGACGAGAGACGAGGATGCGATGGCCGAGCCGCAGCCGTAAGTCTTGAACTTGGCATCCTCGATCACGCCGTTCTTGCCCACTTTGATCTGCAATTTCATCACGTCGCCACAGGCCGGCGCGCCAACTATGCCGGTGGCCACGCTATCGTCATCCTTGGCGAAACTGCCAACGTTGCGCGGCTTTTCGTAATGGTCGAGGAGCTTCTCGCTATAGCCCATGGTGCTCTCCTGGTTTGTCAGTGGCGGCCCACTGCACGCTGTTGACGTCGATACCGTCCTGATGCATTTCCCACAAGGGCGACATTTCGCGTAGCCGGCCGATGGATTCCTTGATCTGCTTGATGGCGAAGTCCACCTCTTCAGCGGTGGTCCATCGGCCGAGAGTGAAACGGATGGAGCTGTGAGCGAGTTCGTCGGGCAGGCCAAGGGCGCGCAGCACATAGGAGGGCTCCAGGCTCGCCGAGGTGCAGGCCGAGCCGCTGGAGACAGCGATGTCCTTGATGGACATCATCAGCGATTCGCCCTCGACGAAATTGAAACTGATGTTGAGGTTGTGCGGCACCCGCCGCTCCAGATCGCCGTTGATGGTCACCGCATCGAGATCGCTCAGCCCCGTCAACAAACGGTCGCGCAGGGAGCGAATGCCTTCGTTTTCCGCCGCCATGCTCAGGCGGGCGATGCGGAAGGCTTCACCCATGCCGACGATCTGATGGGTAGCGAGCGTGCCGGAACGCATGCCGCGCTCATGACCGCCGCCGTGTATTTGGGCTTCCAGCCGCACGCGGGGTTTGCGACGTACATAGAGTGCGCCGACTCCCTTGGGCCCATACGTCTTGTGGGCCGAAAGCGACATGAGGTCCACCTTCAGTCGGGAGAGATCGATGTCCACCTTGCCGGTGGCCTGGGCCGCATCCACGTGGAAAAGTACGCCTCGGGCGCGGCAGATATCGCCCAGCGCGGCAATGTCCTGGATGACGCCAATCTCGTTATTGACGGACATCACCGAAGCGAGAATTGTGTCGGGCCGCAGCGCAGCGACAAACCGCTCCTGATCGATCAGCCCGTTGGCAGCCACGTCGAGATAGGTGACATCGAAGCCCTCCCGTTCCAGCTCGCGCATGACATCGAGCACTGCCTTGTGCTCGGTGGAGAGCGTGATCAGATGCCTGCCCTTGCCCCGAAGGAAGTGTGCCGCTCCTTTGAGTGCCAGATTGTTGGACTCCGTGGCGCCGGAAGTCCACACGATTTCCTTGGCATCGGCGCCGATCAGCGCCGCCACTTCAGCACGGGCTTCCTCGACTGCCTGTTCAGCCTTCCATCCGAAGGGATGCGAGCGGCTGGCTGGATTGCCGAACTCCTCCGTAAGATAGGGAATCATCTTTGCCGCGACGCGAGGGTCCACCGGCGTCGTGGCGGAATAGTCGAGGTAGATTGGTAGTTTGGGCATGGACGCTCCTGGTGATATCTCGGTGGTGCTACTTCCATTCGCACCACACGACTATCACAGAGCAAAGAGCGGGCCAATGCTAGAAATAATTTTCTATCAAGATGAAAACAAATAGAAATCTAGACGCATGGGCTTGGATGGAAAACCCGCCCGCGGCACTTTGTTCGGGTTTTGTCGTATTTCTTACAGCGCCCTTCAGACATTCGACGATTTCCTCTCCCCCATCCTTTCGCTGGATGCCCTTCGGTTCCGTCTTGGAAACGAGGAGGGAGCAAGCGTCGGAAAAAGGATGCGCCGCGCACATGCTCAGCGCCGAGCCACTGGAGAAGAAGGGAAAGTTTGGCTTCGTTCGTCCGCGATACCCTGCAGAGGAAGATGAGGTATTCCAGAGTTCCCCTAACGCAAATCCATGACACTCTCTCAGGACACTTCGTCGATCCAGACCAGTTGAATCGCCTCGAGAATTTTTTCGCCGCAGTGCGCCGGGTCGTCGGCGAATCCCTCGAGCTGGTGGACCCACTTGAACAGATCGGTGAACCGAATCGTCTCCGGGTCCACGTCCGGGTGCTTCTCGGACAATGCGATTGCGATAGTGCGAGTATCGGTCCACTTCATTTCAGATATCCAGACGTTCCAGCGCGGCGCCGATCTCGTGGCCTACTTTCTCCAGGAACATCAGTTTGCGCACTGTCTCCGCCGCGGCGTGGAAATTCTGCCGCCCATCCAGTTGGCCCTCGATCTCCGCGTACAGGCGTTTCAATTCGCCGTCCAACCGCGACGACAGGCTAGCCAGTTCGCGCGCATCAGCGGAGCCCGAGGCTTCCCCGATCGCCTCGCGCCATTCCATCTGCTGCATCAGGAAATCCGTGGGCATGGCGGTGTTGATTTCGAACTGCGGGGCTATGCCCTGCAGCCGCAGCAGATAGGTTGCACGCTCGATCGGATTTCTCAGCGTCTGATAAGCCTCATTCACCTGCGTCGCCTGCTGCATCGAAACACGGCGTTCGGCCTCGCTACCACTCGCGGACCAGTCGGGATGAACCGCGGCCTGGATGTCACGGTAGGCACGCTCGAGTTCCTCACTGTCCAGAGAGAAACGCGCGGGCAGACCGAACAGCTCGAAAAAATTCTGCATGGGATTGGGCACCATCGCTGATTCTAGCCGAACTTAGCGGATTCGCGGGGTGCGAGGCAGGTAAGTGATTGATGGGTGTCAAAATTCAACCGGCCCCGACAGGCGTCGGAGTCCTCAAAAACCACCCCCGCCTGCCGCTTGATACCCCCGGTGCCTCGGAAAACTTTCCGGCGGGGGATATGACTGGCAGAATGGGCAGTAGCAGGCCGATCCTGTGTAGCTAGGGGTGTAGCTACAGAGTCAACGTGACCATGAATCCCGCACCAGAAAAGGATTACAGGCTTATATGAGGGTTGCGACCTGGAACGTCAACTCGTTAAAGGTCCGCCTGCCGCAGGTCCTGGATTGGGTGAAGCTGCATCAGCCTGACGTCCTGTGTTTGCAGGAAACCAAGCTCGAGGACGCGAACTTTCCGGTGCCGGAGTTGCAGGCCGCAGGTTATCAGGTTCTGTTCAGCGGCCAGAAAACCTATAACGGCGTCGCGATACTCACGCGCGATGCGGCGCGCGAGCCGCTGGCCGAAATCCCGGGCTTCAGCGACCCGCAGAAACGCGTGCTCGCCGCCACTGTCGGCGGACTGCGCGTGATCTGCCTGTACGTGCCGAACGGCCAAAGCGTCGACTCCGACAAATATCGCTACAAGCTCGATTGGCTGGCTGCGGCCACGGCATGGCTCAAACGCGAGCTGGCCGCGAACCCGCGACTCGCGGTGATCGGCGACTACAATATCGCGCCCGAAGAGCGGGATGTGCACGACCCCAAGGCGTGGGAGGGACAAGTGTTGTGCAGCGCGCCTGAACGCAAAGCTTTTCAGGACCTGCTCGCCATCGGGCTCAAAGACAGCTTCCGTCTGTTCGAGCAGCCTGCGAACTCCTACACCTGGTGGGATTACCGCATGAATGCTTTCCGGCGCAAGATGGGCCTGCGCATCGATCACATTCTCGTGACTGACAGCCTCGCGCCCACGTGTCGCGTCTGCAGCATCGACGTCGAGCCGCGCAAGGCCGAGCGCCCGTCCGATCATGCGCCGGTATGGGCGGACCTGGATCTCTGAGCGTTACGCGTCCCCGTTGTCTTTTTCGGCGTCAAGCCCTAATTCCTGGATTTTGCGCGTCAGCGTATTGCGGCCGAAGCCGAGCAGGTGTGCGGCCTCGATGCGGCGGCCGCCGGTGTGGGCGAGCGCACGCATAATCAGCGCCTTCTCGAATTGCGGTCCGAGCACGCTCATCAAGCCCGACTCGCCACGGTTGAGCGCATCGGCAACTTCGCGCTCGAGCGCGCTGACCCAGTTCTGCGCGGTCGCGGCGCCTGCGGCGATGCGTAGCTCGGGCGGCAGGTCCGTGACTTCGATATTGACCCCGGGCGCCATCACCGTGAGCCAATGGCAGAGGTTCTCGAGTTGGCGCACGTTGCCCGGAAAGTCCTGCGCCGACAGGAATTTCAATGCCGCATCCGACAGGCGCTTGGCTTCGACGCCGAGCTCGCGCGCGCTTTTGGCGAGAAAATGCCTGACCAGCAGCGGAATGTCCTCGCGGCGCTCGCGCAGCGCCGGCAACCGCAGGCGGATGACGTTGAGCCGATGGAACAGGTCTTCGCGGAACAACCCCTGCTTGACGCGTGCTTCGAGGTCCTGATGGGTCGCCGCGATCACGCGCACATTGGCCTTGATCGGCTGGTGGCCGCCGACCCGGTAAAACTGGCCGTCGGACAGCACGCGCAGCAGCCGCGTCTGGAGCTCGGACGGCATATCGCCGATTTCATCGAGAAACAAGGTGCCGCCGTCGGCCTGCTCGAAACGGCCGCGCCGCATGCTCTGCGCACCGGTAAATGCACCGCGCTCGTGGCCGAACAACTCGGACTCGAGCAGGTCTTTCGGAATCGCTGCGGTGTTGATCGCGATGAACGGCTTCGCCGCGCGCGGGCTGTGGCGATGCAGCGCACTCGCCACCAGCTCCTTGCCGGTTCCCGACTCGCCGGTAATCAGCACCGTCGCGTGCGACTGCGACAGCCGGCCGATAACCCGGAACACCTCCTGCATCGCCGGCGCCTGCCCGAGAATTTCGGGCGCCGTCTCCGCGG